>WNFM01313201.1_pt2 | contig 31097 bp, 25 predicted proteins | sample 5400271 | NCBI WGS metagenome assembly WNFM01 (sample SAMN13153352, study PRJNA577476) | soil metagenome | isolation source: 60 cm saprolite on Douglas fir-dominated hillslope | place: USA:California | collected 2013-09-17 | reverse complement strand
CCCACGCGGATCCTCTCTGGGCAGCTGGCCTGCGCGTATTGCGCCAGCAGCCACTCCACCCCCTCCTTGTAGGTGAGGCACCAGTAGTCGGTGTCATATTTCTCCACCGCCTGGCGCAGCCCTCCCGCCACCAGGCGATTGAAATAGATCGCCTCGTAGGGATGGAGCGCGATCATGTCGGACAGCGTCAGGGCGCCGAGTCCGGCCAGCGCGACCGCTGCCATCCGGCCGTCGGGGTAGCGGATGCGCGCGCGAAAGTACGAGGCCGCCGACGCGCCGGCCAGCGCGGCCAGGAGCGGCACCACGAACAGGAAATGCCGCAGGCCGTCGTAGAGAGGGGTGTGCCGTGCGACCACCCACCCCACCGGCAGCGTCGCGACGAGGACGAGCCAGCCGGCCTGGACGAGCTTGACCCGCGTCTCCAGCGACCACGTGGGCGGCCGGAGGATGCGCCCCAGCCGCCACACACCGAGGAGGCCTGCGATCAGGTAGGTCTCGGGCATGGTGAGGGCGAACCATCTCGGGATGTAGAAGCGCGAGACCATGCCGTTGGGCACGTACTGGCCGTCGTAGAAAACCACCATGGTCTCCCAGAAGCGCGAGAACGCACCCAGCGCCCGCAGCGGATTACGGAAGGGGGCGACCTGCGCCCACGGCCACAAGGCGACCATGACCGTCCATCCGATGACGACGACCACGAGCCAGGCCAGGGCCAGGCGGCGCAGGTCGCGCGGAGGGACGGCCTCCGTCTCGGCGCCGGCCCGCGATCGGACCAGGGCCACCGCCGCCCAGAGCAGCAGCGCGAATCCGAACAGCACGATGCCGGCCACGCGCACGCCAGCCGCCACACCAATGGCCGTCGCGGCGGCCAGGACGTCACGCCGCCGCAGTCGGGGGCTGCGGTCGCTGACGGACAGGATGACGCAGACGGCGACCGCGAAGGTCGCCGCGAACGGAATGTCCTTGGGGTTGTTGAACGCGTGGCCGTAGAAGGGCGGCGTGAGCGCCAGCAGGAGCACCGCGAGCACGCCTCCCAGCGGCCCGCCCAGGTGCCTCCCCATGCGCAGGACGGCGACGAAGGCCGCGAGGGCGAAGAGGACGTTCACGACGTGACGCGTCTCGTAGGGATCGAGCGGGGAGACGCTGGCCGCTGCTTCGGCCAGGCCCTCGAACAGCGCCCCGTACATCGAGATGTCCTCCTCGGCCACGGCGGATCGGTCGGCGCCCAGAGTGGCGTACCAGTGGAGCACGCGCCGCGCGTACCGGTGCTGCACTCCCTCGTCCCCGGTCATGCCGTAGTCGAGGACGGTCGACAGCATCACCGCCGCGATCACGGCGACGAGGAGGGCGGAGACGGCGCGTGCGCGCGCGGGGAGGGCCATCGGCGAAGGAACGGATTCTAACGTGCCGCGTGCTACCCTCCCGCGGTGATCGGGTCCCGGCGGCTCTCCCCGACGACTCTCTGGATCGCCGGCCTCCTGATCGCCTACTTCGCCAGCCGCCTCGCCGCCCTCACCGTGCTGCCCATCTTCTTCGACGAGACGGGCCACATCCGCTGGGCCATCTGGATCTCGCAGGGGCAGAAGATCGAGAAGCCCTGGCAGTACGGCAAGGGCCTGCCGATCTTCGCGAACGCTCTCCTCTTCCCGTGGGCCCGCGATCACTACCTCTGGGCGAGCCGGGGGCTGACCGTCCTGTTCGGAGCGGGGACGCTGGCGGGCGCGATCCTGCTCGGACGGGCGCTCGGCGGACCGCGCGCGGGCTGGCTGTCCGGCCTCTTCTACGTCGTGTGTCCCTACGCCCTGGTCTACGACCGCCTGGCCCTGACCGACCCCGCGCTGGGCACCTTCGCCGCCCTGGTGGCCGTCCTCTGCCTGCGTCTGGCGCAGCGCTGGCGCGCACGCGACGGCGTCGCCCTCGGCCTTGTCCTCGCCCTCGCCGTGTTCGCGAAGGCGCTCGGCATCCTCCTCTTCTTCTCCCCCGCGGCCGCCGTCCTCCTCATCGCGCCGCGACGGCTCCGGCATCCGCTGCCGCTCATCGCGACCTACGGCGTGGCCGGCGCCCTCACCGTCTATCCCCTCCTGCGCTACTTCCAGGTCACCGCCACCGTCCGCGTGGCGGTGTCCAAGAGCGACGCGAGCCTCCTCCAGCGACTGGCGGAGAATCTCCCCCTGTGCGCGTCGTGGCTCTGGACCTACTGGACGCCCGTCCTCATCGCGCTGGCCGTCTTCGCGCTCCTGCGCGCGGCATTCCTGCGCGCGCGAAAGGTCGCGTTCGCGGCCCTCCTCATCGCCGTGCCCATCTTCGCCTTCGCCGGCGTGGGTGACATCTGGTTCCCGCGTTACCTCGTGTTCCTGACCGCGCCCTTCGTGGCCCTCGCCGCCTGGGGCGCGGACCAGATCGCGACGGCGGTCGAGGGCCGGAGCCCCGGCCGGGCACGGGCCATGACGACAGCGGGCCTCGTGGTCGCGCTGCTGCCCGCCGCGCGAGCGGACTGGGACCTGCTCATGGATCCCTCGCGCGCGAACCTCGTCGAGATCGACCGGTTCCAGTACGTCACGGGCTGGCCCTCGGGCTACGGGGTCCGCGACACCCTCGACTTCGTGCGCGCGGAGAAGGCGCTCCATCCGGAGGGCATCACCGTGGTGACGCATGCCCGCACCGTCCGCACGACGGCGCGCGCGCTGGACCTCGAGTTCGCCGACAAGCCGGAAGTGCGGGTGGAGGACCTCAACTTCGATCAGCCCGACGGCGCCTTGCCCCTGCTCGTGGAGTGGGCGCAGGCGCGCCCCACCCTCGTCGTCATCGAGCCGCCGCAGGGCAAGAGCCGGCGGCCGGATCCCGCGCTCTTCGCCGGCCTCGAGGGCGTCCTCGCGGCGCGCACGTTCAAGCCGGACGGGAGTCTGTGCGACGAGATCTATCGCCTGTGCGGCGGCGCGCGCTGCAGGAACGTGTCCGGGCTCCCCTACTCGGGCACATTCCTGGCGAGGGGCGGAGCCGGTTCGGGGGGCGCCTCCGGCCGGGGCGCCGTCCGATACACCTCCCGGTAGAAGCGCCAGAAGTAGTCGACCCCGGAGACGAGGGCGAGGACGACCACCAGCCACAACGTGGCCAGCGCCGGCGCATGCAGCAGCGCGAAGCGTGGATGGCGCGCGAGCAGCAGCAGGAAGATGGCGACGACCTGCGCCACCATCTTGCCCTTGCCGAGGCCGGAAGCGGGAATGAGATGGCCCCATCCCGCGGCCACGTTGCGCAGCCCGGTGACGGCGAGCTCGCGCCCGAGGATGATCATCACCATCCACGCCGGCACCGCGTCCATCTCGACCAGGGAGAGGAACGCCGCCGCGGTGAGGAGCTTGTCCGCGATGGGGTCGAGAAGGATCCCCAGCTTGGTGACCTGGTTGCGCCGCCGCGCGAAGTAGCCGTCCAGATAGTCGGTCAGCACGGCCAGGCCGAAGATCCCCATCCCCAGCATCAAGCCTTCGTCCGTGCGGGCGCGGGTCAGGAGCACGACCACGAGCACGGGGACGAGGAAGATGCGGAGGACGGTGAGGGCGTTGGGGAGATTCACCCCGTGGGCCTCAGATCTTGACGATCTTCGGGGAGCGGATGCCCTTGGTGGCATTCCGCGTGTCCACGACGACGGCCGCCGCCTCGACGATGTCCCGGTACGGAAAGGAGCTGTGGTCGGTCACGATCACCACGATATCGGCGGCGCTTACGGACGGGATCAGGTCCTGCGAGCGCATGAGCGTGTCGTTCAGATGCAGCTCGGGGACGTACGGATCATTGTAGCCGACGCGCGCGCCCTTCCCCTCCAGGATCTTGATGATGTCGAGGGCCGGCGACTCGCGCACGTCCTCGATGTCGCGCTTGTAGGTCACCCCCAGCACGAGCACGCTCGACCCCTTCACGCTCTTCTCGCGTTCGTTGAGGGCGTCGGCCACGACCTCGCACACGTAGTCGGGCATGTTCGAGTTGATCTCACCCGCCAGCTCGATGAACCGCGCGCGGTAGTTCAGCGTCTTGAGCTTCCAGGAGAGGTAGAGGGGATCGATGGGGATGCAGTGCCCGCCCAGGCCGGGCCCCGGATAGAACGGCATGAACCCGAAGGGCTTGCTGGCCGCGGCCTCGATCACCTCCCACACGTCCACGCCCAGGCGGTCGCACATGAGGGCGACCTCGTTGACGAGGCCGATGTTCACGCTGCGGAAGGTGTTCTCCAGGAGCTTGACCATCTCCGCGGTCTGGGTGGAGGAGACGGGAATCACGTTGTCGATGGCGCGCGCGTAGAGGGCCTTGGCCACGCGCGTGCAGGTCTCGGTCATCCCGCCGATGATCTTGGGCGTGTTGCGCGTGTTGTAGCGGGCGTTGCCGGGGTCCACGCGCTCGGGCGAGAAGGCCAGGAAGAACGACTCGCCGACCTTGAGTCCCCTCGCCGTCATGATGGGGAGGATCAGCTCTTCCGTCGTGCCCGGATAGGTCGTGCTCTCCAGGACCACGAGTTGGCCGGGCTTGAGCCGCTCCCCGATGGCCTTGGCCGCGTCCACCACCATCGTGAGGTCGGGGTCTTTCGTCTTGCCGAGCGGCGTGGGCACGCAGATGATCACCGCGTCGCAATCGCCCAGCCGATCGAAATCGCAGGTGGCGTCGAGCCGCTTGGACTCCACGAGCGGCTTCAGGCGCGCGGCGGGAACGTCCTTGATGTAGGACTCGCCGCGATTGACGGCGGCGACCTTCTCGGCGGACAGGTCGAAGCCGGTGACGCGCAGTCCGCCGGTGGCGAACTCGACGGAGAGGGGAAGCCCGACGTACCCGAGACCGACGATTCCCAGGTGCGCCTCTCCCGTCCGGAGCTTGTCTTCCAGGCGCCTGGCCAGGTCGCTCACATCGCCCTCCCGGAAGTCCGCAGCGACACGAACAAACGACCGACTATAGTCGATTGCGTCTTTAGGTGTCCACCGCGATGCTATGATCCGCGGCACGCGTGGCCTGCCCGCGCGAACCTATGAAGGCAGTGATCCTGGCCGGAGGAGAAGGCACCCGGCTTCGCCCCCTCACCCTCAGCGTTCCCAAGCCGGTGGTCCCGGTGGTGGACCGTCCGTTCCTCCGTCACCAGCTGGACCTCCTGGCCCGCGCCTCCATCTCGGAGATCGTGTTCTCCGTCGCCTATCAGCCGGAGCGCATCCAGGCCGTGTTCGGCGACGGGACCGCCCTCGGGCGCCGGATCCACTACGCCGTGGAGGAGACGCCGCTGGGCACGGGCGGCGCGGTCAAGAACGCCGAGCCCCATCTCGACGAGACCACGGTGGTGTTCAACGGCGACGTGCTCACGGACGTGGACCTGCCGGCGGTGGTGCGCGCGCACCTGGAGAGCGGCGCCAAGGCGACGCTCGTGCTGACCCCCGTGCCCAACCCGGCGGCCTACGGCCTGGTGGAGACGGATGCGAGCGGCCGCGTGAAGAGCTTCGTCGAAAAGCCGAGCGATCCGAGCCAGATCACGACCGACACCATCAACGCGGGCATCTACGTCCTCGACACGTCGACCCTCGCCCTCATGCCCCCCGGCCAGAACCACTCGATCGAGCGCGCGTTCTTCCCCGCTCTCCTCCGGCGCGGCGACCTCGTCCGGGCCTGGGTCCATCGCGGGTACTGGATCGACATCGGCACGCCGGAGAAGTACCTGCAGGCGCATCGCGACATCCTGCAGGCGCGCTTCCCCGTCCAGCTCGAGGGCGAGCCGCGCAACGGAGGCTGGGCCCACCCCTCCGCGCGCATCGACGCGGGCGCCGAGCTGGAGGGCCACTTCTACGTGGGACCCGGATGCCGGATCGACGCGGGCGCGCACGTCGGACCGGACGCCGTGCTGACGGCGGGCGTCACCGTGGCCACGGGCGCCTGGGTGCGCGACTCCGTCGTGTGGGAGGGCAGCACGCTCGCGGAGTCCTGCCGCGTCGACGGCGCGCTCCTCGGCGCGCGCGTCCATGTCGGCCGGCACGCCTGCCTCTCCCCTGGCGCGGTCCTGGGCGAGGGCACCGTGATCAGCGACCACTCGCGCACGCGCTGACCCGCCTCCACGCACGCCCGCGGGGCGCGACGTAGAATCCAGGGCATGGGCACCAACGTGGATCCCGGCATCTTCAAGGCCTACGACATCCGCGCCATCTATCCGGGCCAGATCAACGGCGAGGTCGCGCGCCGCGTGGGCCGGGCCTTCATCGACTACCTCGGCGGCGCTCCCAAGCGGATCGCGGTGGGGCGTGACGTGCGGCTCTCCTCCCCCGAGATCGCGGGCGGCTTCATCGACGGCGCGCGCAGCGAGGGGGCCGAGATCACCGACATCGGCGTGGTGGGGACGGACATGATGTACTTCTACGTCGCCTCCCAGGACCTCGACGGAGGCGCCATCATCACCGCCTCGCACAATCCGAAGGAGTACAACGGCATCAAGATGGTCCGCCGCGGCGCGCTCGCCCTCAGCGGCGACGCCGGCATCAAGGAGATCAGGGAAGCGATCATGGCCGGTCGCTTCGCGGACAAGGGGACGAGGGAAGGCAAGGTCATCGCCCGCACCATCAGCGACGAATACGCGGACCACTGCCTCGCGTTCATCGACGTCGCGAAGGTGCCCCGCATCAAGGTGGTGCTCGACCCCGGTAACGGCATGGGCGCCATCGGGGCCAGCGCGATCTTCAAGCGCCTGCCCCTCGAGCTCGTCAAGATGTATTTCGACCTGGACGGCACCTTCCCCAACCACCCGCCGGACCCGCTCGAGGAGGCCAATCGCCGCGAGATCATGGAGCGCGTGGTGGCGGAGAAGGCGCAGCTGGGGATGGCCTGGGACGGGGACGCCGACCGCTGCTTCTTCATCGACGATACCGGCCAGTTCGTGCCCGGCGACTTCGTCACCGCCCTCCTCGGCGAGTCCTTCGTCAAGAGGTTTCCCGGGGCCAAGATCGTCTACGACGTGCGCGCCTCGCGCGCGGTGCGTGACCGCGTGCAGGCCGCGGGCGGCGTCGCCCTCATGAACCGGGTCGGGCACGCGTTCATCAAGAAGCGCATGCGGGACGAGAACGCGGCCTTCGGGGGCGAGGTGTCGGGCCACTTCTACTTCCGGGACAACTGGTTCGCGGACAACGGCATGATCCCGGCCCTGCTCGTGCTGGAGCTCCTCGGGCTGGAGGGCCGGAAGATGAGCGAGCTGCTCGCTCCGCTGCGCTCCAAGTACTTCATCACGGGGGAGATCAACTCGAAGGTCGCGGACGTAGCGGCCGCGCTGCGCCGCCTCGAGGAGCGCTATGGCGACGCCCAGATCACGAAGATGGACGGCGTCTCCATGGATTACCCCGACTGGCACTTCAACGTGCGCCCGTCCAACACGGAGCCGCTGCTGCGGCTCAACCTCGAGGCCTTCTCGCACGAGGACATGGTCCGGCGACGCGATGAGGTGCTCGCCCTCATCCGAGCGTAGGTTCTCTGGGCCTCGCCGGCATAGAGCGCCGCGCACCCCGCGCCCCGTATCGCCGGCGACGCCCATCGGTCATTCGCGTGATCACGCGCACCGACGCTGCTAAATCGGCCGGATATGCTTGACCGCATCTGCGGGCGGTCGTTATGATGCGGCCCTGGCGTCGATAGAGCGGGCGTAGCTCAGCGGTAGAGTACGAGCTTCCCAAGCTCGGTGTCGCGGGTTCGATCCCCGTCGCCCGCTCCAGAGCCGTCCCGACTGGTCCCTAGCGACCCACCAGGAGGAACCATGGGAATCTTCGGTAATTCGGAATCCAAGCCGCCGGAAACACCCCCGATCGCTCCCCGGCCGGCCAGCCCGGCCCCGGCCGAGAAGGAAAGGGGCGTGCCGGCCACCGCGGGCGCCGCCGCCAAGCCCGGCACCTGCACCATCGCGTCCAAGACCGTCATCAAGGGCGAGATCACCGGGGACGAGGACGTCATCGTCGAAGGCAACGTCGAGGGGCAGATCCGCATCACCCGCGACCTGCGCGTCGGCGCCAACGGCGTCGTGAAGGCCACGGTCGAAGCGCAGTCCATCATCGTGAGCGGGGAGCTGGTCGGCGACTGCCAGGCCTCCGTCCGCGTCGAGATCCAGGCCACCGGCCGCCTGACCGGCAACATCCGCGCTCCGAAGATCGTGATCGCGGAAGGAGCGATGTTCCGGGGAAACTCAGACATGTCCGCCCGCAAGGACGATAAAAAGGTCGCGGCTCTGTGAGCGCGACCGCCCCCCGGGCGGACACCCGTGGCGACAACGCCCGGCCGACAGCATACGGAAACTACATCGGGGGCGAGTGGGTACCCGCCGCGTCCGGGAAAACGCTCGAGAATCGCAACCCTGCCGACACCTCCGACCTGATCGGCACCTTCGCCGAGTCCGGGCCGGAGGACGCGGAGAAGGCGGTGGCGGCGGCGCGCGAGGCCTTCCCCCGCTGGCGCGCCCTCCCCGCTCCCAAGCGCGGCGAGATCCTCTACCGCGCCGCGGAGATCCTCGTGCGGCGCAAGGAGGAGTTCTCGCGCGACATGACGCGCGAGATGGGCAAGGTGCTTCCGGAGACGCGCGGCGACGTCCAGGAAGCGATCGACATGACGTACTACATGGCGGGCGAGGGCCGCCGCCAGTTCGGCCAGACGACGCCCTCGGAGCTGAAGGACAAGTTCCAGATGTCGGTGCGCATGCCCGTGGGCATCGCCGGCCTCATCACGCCCTGGAACTTCCCGATGGCGATCCCTTCCTGGAAGATGATGCCGGCCCTCATCGTCGGCAACACCGTCGTCATCAAACCCGCCTCCGACACCCCGCTGTCCGTCGTGAACCTCGTCCGCGCCCTGGACGAAGCGGGGCTCCCCAAGGGCGTCGTGAACATGGTGACGGGCGGCGGCACTCGCGTCGGGGCGCCGCTCATGGGGCACAAGGACGTACACATCGTGTCCTTCACGGGGTCCACCGAGGTCGGGCGCAAGGTCTCGGAAGCCTGCGCGCCTGCGTTCAAGCACTGCCATCTCGAGATGGGCGGCAAGAACATCATCATGGTGATGGACGACGCGCGGCTGGACCTCGCCGTGGACGGTGCGATCTGGGGCGGGTTCGGCACCACGGGCCAGCGCTGCACCGCGGCCAGCCGCGTGGCCGTGCACAAGAAGGTCTACCGCCAGTTCGTGAACCGGTTCGTCGAGCGGGCGAAGGCGCTCAAGGTCGGCAACGGGCTCGCCGACGCGTCCGCGGAGATGGGCCCCTGCGTGAACGAGAGCCAGCGCGCCACCGTCGAGAAGTACGTCAAGGTCGGCCGCGACGAAGGGGCGACCCTGCTGGCCGGAGGACATCGCCTGGACCAGGGGCCGTACGCGAAGGGGTGGTTCCACGAGGCGACGTTGTTCGGCGACGTCGATCCCGGGATGCGGATCGCACGCGAGGAGATCTTCGGGCCCGTCGTCTCGGTGATCCCGGTGGACTCGCTCGACCAGGCGATCGAGGTTGGAAACTCAGTGGATTACGGGCTCAGCGCGTCCATCTACACGCAGGACATCAACTCCGCCTTCCGGGCCATGCGCGACATGTACACGGGGATCTTCTACGTCAACGCGCCGACCATCGGCGCCGAGACCCACCTCCCCTTCGGGGGGACGAAGAACACCGGAAACGGCCATCGCGAGGCCTGCGTGCAGGCCCTCGAGGTGTTCTCGGAATGGAAGTCGATCTACGTCGACTACAGCGGTCACCTGCAGCGGGCGCAGATCGACACGGAGGGGAGCGAGTCGCTATAATTCGTTAAAGGGTCCGCATTTGGACCGCTTGCGGCCCCCAACGGGATGGTGGGCTGAGGCCCTATGACGAATCCGCCCCTCGACGAGCGCAGCCGGGAAGTCCTCAAGTCGATCATCCAGCTCCATGTCTCGACTGGCGAGCCGGTGGGGTCGGAGAGCCTCGCCCGCGCCCTCGGGCGCACCCTGTCCTCCGCGACCTTGCGCAACATCATGGCGGAGCTGGAGAAGAAGGGGTACCTCGATCATCCGCACACCAGCGCCGGCCGGCAGCCCACGGACGAGGGCTATCGCGTCTACGTGGACAGCCTGATGAGCCTGGCTCCCCTGCCCGCGCGCGACGCCGCCGCCATCGATTCCGAGCTGCGCACGCTGGAAGGCTCGCCGACGCAGGTGATGGAGACGGCCACCCACCTGCTCTCGCGCCATTCCGGCAAGGTGGGCTTCGTCCTCGTGCCGGACGTCTCCCGGGCGACGCTCCGCCGCGTGGACCTCGTCCGCCTCCCCTATCCCCGCATCCTCGTGGTGATGGTGTCCCTGACGGGTCTCGTCACCAACCGCATCATCGAGGTCGAGGAGGAGCTCACCCAGGAAGACCTGCAGGCCTGCGCGAACTACCTCAGCAGCGAGTTCTCGGGCCTCGGGCTCGACGCGATTCGGGCCCGGTTGCTGATCCTCATGCAGCAGGAGAAGGCGCTCTACGACTCCCTGTTGAAGAACGTGGTGTCCGTCGGGGGTCGCGCGTTCTCGGAAGACGGCGAGGCGGACCTCTACCTCGAGGGGACCTCCAAGCTCCTCGATTCCCCGGAGCTCAACGACATCGCCCGCATGCGCGCGCTCTTCAAGGCCTTCGAGGAGAAGGGCCGCCTGGTGAAGATCCTCAACGCCTGCCTCAGCCGCGACGGCGTGCGCATCACCATCGGCCACGAGAATCCCGACCCCGACCTGCGCCAGGTCGCGCTGGTGACGGCCAGCATCCCGCTCGATCCCGATGCCGCCTGGGGACTGGGAGTGGTCGGCAGCACGCGGATGGAGTACGGGCGGATGATCGCCCTGGTCGAGCACGTGGCTCGCGCATTGAACCAGACCCTCAAGGAGCTGCGATCGTGACCATCTCCGGCAACGGCCGCGACGATGACCGCGACGACGCGCCGGAGGCGACCGCCGACGAACCGCGCGGCGTGACCGGCGTGGACGTGCAGCCGATGCCGGCCCTCGACCGCGAGCAGGTGGAGGCCCTGCGCCGTGAGCGCGACGAGCTGCGCGACCAGCTCCTGCGCAAGCGCGCCGAGTTCGACAACTACCGCAAGCGCGTGGAGCGTGACCGCGAGCAGTCGGCCACGGACGCGACCGCCGCCGTACTCAAGGCCGTCATCCCCACCATCGACAACCTCGACCGCGCGCTGGAGGCCACCGGCGCCGAGAGCACGCTGCGCCAGGGCGTCGAGCTGACGCGGCGCGAGCTGCTGGCCCTGCTCGAGCGTCAAGGCGTGACCATCGAGGATCCGGTGGGCCAGCCGTTCGACCCGCAGCGGCATCAGGCCCTCTCCCACGAGGTGGCGCCGGGCCGGCCCGAGGGCACCATCGTCGAAGTGTTCCGCAAGGGCTACTCCTTCAAGGACCGTCTCCTCCGCGCCGCACTGGTCAAGGTCGCCAAGGCCGCGGACGGCGCGGGCGAATCCGGCTCGGACGCGGTACACTGACGGCTTTGAGCGAGGCGCGACTTGGGTAAGGTCATAGGGATCGACCTCGGGACCACGAACTCCTGCGTGGCCGTGATGGAGGGTGGCGCTCCCCAGGTGATCCCGAACCAGGAGGGCGCGCGCACCACTCCGTCCATCGTGGGATTCACGGCCAAGGGTGAGCGGCTGGTCGGCCAGATCGCCAAGCGCCAGGCCCTCACGAACCCGAAGAACACGGTGTTCGCGGTGAAGCGCCTCATCGGCCGCAAGTTCCGCGCGGACGAGGTCGAGCAGTCGCGGAAGTTCCTCTCCTACCAGCTCAGCGAAGCCCCCAACGGCGACGTGCACATCCAGATCGAGGACAAGCTCTACTCGCCCCCCGAGATCTCCGCCTTCGTGCTGCAGAAGCTCAAGGCGGCGGCGGAGGACTATCTCGGCGAGCCGGTGGAAGAGGCGATCATCACCGTGCCCGCCTACTTCACCGATCCGCAGCGCCAGGCCACCAAGGACGCCGGCCTCATCGCCGGCCTGAAGGTCTCGCGCATCCTCAACGAGCCGACGGCGGCCGCCCTCGCCTACGGCCTGAACAAGAACGCCCGGGGCCAGTTCGTGGCCGTGTACGACCTGGGCGGCGGCACCTTCGACATCTCGATCCTGGAGATGGCGGAGGGCCTCTTCCAGGTGCGGGCCACCGGCGGTGACACCTTCCTGGGGGGCGAGGACTTCGATCAGCGCGTGATCGACTGGCTCATCGCCGAGTTCCAGCGCGAGACCAGCATCGACCTGAAGCTGGACCGTATGGCCCTGCAGCGCCTCAAGGAGGCCGCGGAAAAGGCCAAGTGCGAGCTCTCGTCCGCGCAGCAGACGGAGATCGTGCTGCCCTTCATCTCCGCGGACGCCAGCGGCCCCAAGCACCTCAACACCGTCCTCTCCCGGCAGAAGTACGAGTCCATCACCGACGACCTCCTCGAACGCACGATCGACCCCTGCCGGCGCTGCCTCTCCGACGCCAGCCTCAAGCCGGAGCAGATCGACGAGGTGCTCCTGGTCGGCGGCCAGACGCGGGCGCCCAAGGTCACCGAGGTCGTGCGGAAGGTCTTCGGCAAGGAGCCCAACCGCACGGTGAACCCCGACGAGGGGATCGCCATGGGGGCGGCCATCCAGACGGGCATCATCGCGGGCGAGGTCAAGGAGCTGGTCCTCCTCGACGTCACCCCGCACACCCTCGGCATCGAGACCAAGGACGGGACGTTCACGCCCCTCATCGAGCGCAACAGCACGATCCCCACCCGCAAGAGCCGCGTGTTCACCACCGTCGCCGACAACCAGACCAAGGTCGAGGTCCACGTCCTGCAGGGCGAGAGCGACATGGCCGCCTACAACAAGTCGCTGGCCAAGTTCGAGCTCACCAACATCCCGCCCGCGCCCAAAGGCGTCCCCCAGGTCGAGGTCTCCTTCGAGATCGACGTCAACGGGATCATGTCCGTGAGCGCGCTCGACCAGGCCACCGGCCGCAGCCAATCCATGGTCATCCACGCCTCCGGGGGCCTCAGCCAGAGCGAGCTGGGCAAGCTCGTGAACGAGTCGCGCCAGCGCGAGCAGTCGGACAAGCACAAGAAGGAGCAGGAGGCGGTCGTCCGCCAGCTCGACGGCCTGGTGACGAACACGATGCGCTCGGTGCAGGCCCTCGAGGGCAAGCTCACCCCCGACGAGCAGACGCGCATCCTCGCCGCCATGGAGCGGGCCAAGAAGGCGCGCACGGAGGCGGACCTCGAGGAGCTCAAGACGCGACTGGCGGAAATGGAGAAGGCGGCGTCGCTCATCGGGCAGGCCATGCTGAGGCCGTGATCGCCGGATCCCACCCTGGGCCTGCAGATCGGGTCATGCGGCGCGCGGCCGTATTGCTGGATCGGTTCAACGCCGCTGCTCTGCATGACCTCTCTCCGCAGGCCCCCAAGGTATCGTCCCAACAACGTGCGCATGGTTTGATCGATTCGCTCTCTAGAAGATGACCACTACTCGCGACTATTACGAGATCCTCGGGGTGGCGCGGAACGCGTCGGAGTCCGAGATCAAGTCGGCCTACCGGAAGCTCGCGCTCAAGCACCACCCCGATCGCAACCAGGGCAACAAGGAGGCGGAGGAGAGGTTCAAGGAGGCGGCCGAGGCCTACAGCGTCCTCTGCGACACCCAGAAGCGCCAGCGCTACGACGCCTACGGCCACGCCGGGGTCGGCGGCGCCGCCGGCTTCGACCCCACGATCTTCTCGGACTTCGGCGACATCCTGGGGGACCTGTTCGGTTTCGGCGACGCCTTCGGACGGCGGCGCGGCGGTCCCCGGCGCGGGGCCGACCTGCGCTACAACCTCGAGCTGCGCTTCGAGGAGGCCGTCTTCGGCACGGAGACGCACATCCAGATCCCGCGCGCGGAGCCGTGCCCGACGTGCCAGGGCAACGGCGCCGCTCCCGGCACCTCTCCCACGACCTGCGCATCCTGCGGCGGTCGCGGGCAGGTCACGTTCCAGCAGGGCTTCTTCAGCGTGGCGCGCACCTGTGGCCGCTGCCACGGTTCCGGCCGCGTGGTGGCCACGCCCTGCAAGGACTGCGGCGGCGACGGCCATGTCACCGTCGAGCGCAAGCTGCAGATCAAGATCCCGGGCGGCGTCGACACGGGCAGCCAGCTCCGCATCAGCGGCGAAGGGGAGGCGGGTAGCGCGGGCGGACCTTCCGGCGACCTCTACGTGGTGGTGCGCGTCGAAGAGCATCCGTTCTTCCAGCGCGAGGGCGCGGCCCTTCTCTGCGAGGTCCCCGTCGGGTTCGCGCAGGCGGCGCTGGGCACGACCATCGAGGTGCCCAACGTCGGCGGCGGCAAGACCAAGCTCGCCATCCCTGAAGGAACGCAGGGCGGCACCGTCTTCCGCGTGCGCGGCCAGGGGGTTCCGCACCTGGGCGGGCGCGGGCGCGGCGACCTCCACGTCACCGTGCGCGTGGTGGTGCCCACCAAGCTGACGGGGGAACAGCGCAAGATGATCGATCAGCTGGGTAAGTCCCTGCCTTCTCCCGAAGAGCAGGAGAAGGACCGCTCCTTCCTCGGCAAGGTGAAGGACATCCTCGGCTGAAGGCCTTCCGTCTCCTCCTGCCTCCGGACGACGAGGAGGCGCTCTCCGGGGCGCTATGGGATCTGGGGACGGCGGGCACGCAGTCGCTGGGCCTCGAAGGCGGCCGCGCCGTGATCCTGGCCTATTTCGCGGACGAGCCGGACCTCGAGAGTCGTCTGCGCGAGGCGCTGGCCGCGTTGCGCGTCGAGATCGTGCCCACCGCGATCCCGGATGTGGACTGGGTGGCGCGCGTGCGCGAGGGGTTCCGGTCCTTTTTCGCGGGCTCCTTCCGGATCGTGCCCACCTGGGACGGCTCCGCGCCGGCCGCGGGCGCCGAGCGCGTGATCGTCGTCGAGCCCGGGCTGGCCTTCGGGACGGGCACGCACGAAAGCACGCGCCTGTGCCTGGCCGCCCTCGAAGAGCGCGCACGTGCCGGCCCCCTCGGCCACGTGCTCGACGTGGGCGCGGGCAGCGGCATCCTGTCCGTGGCCGCCACCCAGCTCGGCGCGCGGCGCGTGATCGCGATCGAGCTCGACGAGGAGGCGTTGCCCGTTGCTCGGCGCCACGCCGAGCTCAACCGCGCGCCCATCCACCTCGTCCGCGGCGACGGCGCGCGCGCGGTGGGAACGGCGTCCTTCGACGTCGTGATCGCGAACATCAGCGCGGCCCTGCTTGCCGAGCGCGCGGAGGAGCTCGCGGGCACGACGCGCGGCCACGGCGCGCTCATCCTGTCTGGCTTTCTGGTGGAGGACCTCCCCTCCGTGCGCGCCGCGTACGCGGCCGTTGGCGATGTGGGCGTGCGGGTCGAGGGCGAATGGGCGGCCCTCGTGGTGCACCGCGCGCCATGAGCGCTCACCGTTTCCACGTGCCGGAGGCCGCGCCGGGGGCGCGCGTCGCATTGCCCGAACACTCCGCCCACCACGCGCGCGACGTCCTGCGCCTGCGGCCGGGAGCGGCCGTGCGCGTCTTCGACGGGGCGGGGGCCGAGTTCGACGCGGAGCTCGATTCCGTGTCCCGCCAGGGCGTGTCCGCGCGCATCACGGGCCGGGTGCCCGCCCGCCCCGAGTCTCCACTCACCGTCGTCCTGGCCGTCTCGCCCCTTCGCGGCGATCGCATGGAGCTCGTCATCCAGAAGGCCACCGAGCTCGGGGTGGCCGAGATCCGGCCCGTCATCACCGTGCGGACGGACGCCGCCGCCCGTCCCGCCCTCAAGGGATCCCGCCAGGAGCGTTGGGACAAGGTGGCGAGCGGCGCCGCCGAGCAGAGCGGCCGCGCGGTGGTGCCCCTGGTCGCGCCCACCACGACCTTGCCCGCGCTCCTGGGCGCGCCCTTCGACGGCCTCAAGCTCCTGTTCCTCGAGCGTAGCGCTCCCTCTCCCCTTTCGGCCCTCGCGCGGCCGGAGCGCGTGCTCATGGTGGTGGGACCGGCGGGTGGATGGGAGGACGCGGAAGTGGAGCAGGCCACCGCCGCCGGCTTCGTCACCGCGGGCCTCGGTCCGCGCATCCTGCGCGCGGAAACGGCGGCGCTGGCCGCCCTGAGCGCGGTCCAGGTCCTGTGGGGCGACCTGGGTTGAAGCCTTCGGCCTTTCGCTGGCCGGTCCTCCTCGGGCTGTACCTGGCTTCGCGGCTGGTCGGCCTGATGGCGCTGCCGATGTTCCTCGACGAACGCATCCACCTGCGCTGGGCGTACTGGATCGAGCAGGGCCGCCGCCTGCGCGTGCCCCTGCTGGCGGGCCGCGGCTTGAGCGTGTACCTGCTGGCCGGCATCGCTCCTCACGCCGATGACCCCCTGCGGGCGGGACGGCTCCTGACCGTCGCCATCGGTCTCGTCACCCTCGTCGCCTGCCATCGGCTGGCCCTCCGCCTCACCGGCGATCGTCGCGTGGCCGACGTGACCGCGCTCTTCTACATCGCCTGTCCGTTCACGCTGCTCTACGACCGGATGGTCCTGACCGACGCGTTCCTCGCCGCCTTCACCGCGCTGACCCTCCTTCTTTCCGTAGCCGTGACCGAGGAGCCGCGCCCACGCTCGGGCGTCGCCCTCGGTCTGGCCATCGCCTTCGGCGTCCTTTCCAAGACGACGGGGCTCGTCCTCTTCGTCTTCCCCCTGCTGGCGTGGGCACTCCTCGGCCGCGATCGGCGGCGCGCGCTGGGGCCGCTGGCCGCCGCCTACGCGCTGGCGGCCACGCTGGTCGCCTACCCGCTCTGGCTGTTCTTCCGCAAGACCGACGAGCTGGCGGGCGCGATCGGCCTGCGCGACGGAGACACCTCCTTCGCGGGGAATGCGAGCACGAACCTGGGGCTGGCCGCGGCCTGGCTGTGGACCTACTGGACGCCGCCGCTGATCGTCCTCGCGCTAGCGGGGCTGGCGGCTGCTCTCGGGCGGCGCGAGCGCGCCCGGGGCGCGCTGCTCCTGGCCCTGCTCGCGGTCGGGCCGGCGGTAGCCTTCGTGGCCGTCTCCGAGATCTGGTACCCGCGCTACCTGCTGTTCACCACGGTGTCCCTGCTTCCGCTGTCCGCGTGGGGGCTGCTCGCGCTCGCCGACCTGGCCGCACGGCACCTTCGATCGGGACCCGCGGTCCAGGCCGTTCTGGCCGCGGGGGGTCTTGCCCTCGTGCTCCTCCCCGCGCTCCGCTTCGATCGCGCGCTCTGGACCGATCCCACCCAGGCGCCGCTGCCGGCCCTCGACCGCTTCCAGTACGTGACGGGCTGGCCGTCCGGCTACGGCTCACGCGACTCCATGGCGTTCCTGCGCACGGAGCGGGAGCGTCGTCCCGACGGCCTGCTGCTGGTGACTCCCGGTCCGTCCACCACCGCCAGCGCGATCCGCCTCCTCTGGGCGAAGGATCAAGCGGTCGAGGTACGTGCCGTGGATCCGGGCGAGGCCGCGCCCGGCGCCGGCGCGCGCCGCGCCGTTTACGTGATCGTCTCGCTCGCGGAAGGGGTTCGCCTTCCCCCCGACTGGGCCCGTGACCTCCGGCTCGAGCTCACGTCGTTCAAGCCGGACGGAACGCCCGCCGATGCGCTCTACCGAGCCTGCGCGGCGGAGGCCTGCCCCTGAGCCCGATTCACAGCCGTCCTCGCAACGCCACCACCTGGAGCAGGTTCGACCAGATCGTGCGCACGTTCTGCACCTTCGAGACCCCGCTCCGTCGGGGGCGGATCGTCGTGGGCAGGCTCTTCATCCGCCATCCCGAGCGCGCGGCACGCGCGAGCAACTCCATGACGATGGCCCAGCCGCGGCCCGCGGAGCGCAGCGGGACGCGCGCGAGCGCCGCGCGCCGGACCATGAACACTCCCTGGAAGCGTGGCATGGGTCCGAGCAGCACGCGATAGGCGACGCGTTCCGCACCCGAGAGCAGGCGGCCCACGAGCGAATCGCGGCGCGCAACGTACCCGAGCACCATGTCGTGGCCCTCCATCGCGGGCACGAAGGCCTCCACGATGGATGCGGGGAACTGGCCGTCCGCCGGGAAGAACGTGACGAGATCGCCCCGCGCCTGCGCGAACCCCGTCCGGTACACCGCGCCCAGCCCCCCATTCGGGGCGTGGTGAACGACGCGGACGTCGCGCATGGTGTCCGCCAGGCCATCCGCGATCGCGCCGGTGCCGTCCGTGCTGCCGTCGTCGACGACGAGGATCTCGGCCCGCTGGCCCAGGCGGTCGAGCGCGGCGCGGATCTCCCGCGCCACCTCCTCCAGGTTCCCGGCCTCGTTGAACGCCATCACGACCACCGTCAACGCCGGGGGCGAAGCGGGGTCGGCGCTCACCACCGGCGGCCCCTCAACCCCGGCCCGGGCGGTCCCTGTACCAGGCGATCGTCCGCTGCAGCCCTTCCTCGAGGTCGACCACCGGCTCGAAGCCCAGAAGCCGCCGCGCCTTGTCGATGTTGGGGATGCGCAGCTCCACGTCCGTGAACGGCCAGTCCACGAAGGTGAGGCGCGAGGCGGAGCCGCTGAGGCGGATGACCATGCGCGCGAGGTCGTAGATCGTGAGCACGCTGCGCGCGTTGCCGACGTTGAAGGCCTGCCCCACGGCCTCCGGCTTCACGAGGGAGAGCATCACCGCGTCCACGATGTCGTCCACGTAGCACCAGGCGCGGATCTGGCTGCCGTCCTTGTGGATCTCGAGGTCCTCGCCGCCGAGCGCCCGCACGATGAAGCGGTGGATCGCGCCCTCCCCGATCTGGCCCGGCCCGTAGATGTTGAAGGGGCGCACGGACAGTGCGGGCAGGCCGTATTGGAGGCGGTAGTTGTGGGAGAGGTGCTCGGTGGCCAGCTTGCTCACCGCGTACGTCCAGCGCGCCTCCCCGACCGCCCCCAGCGAGGTCACGTCGCCCTCGCTGACCTTGTAGGCGTAGCTGCCGAAGACCTCGCTCGTCGAGAAGTCGACGAACCGCTCCATGCCGCCCTGGGCGACGGCGGCCTCCAGGACGTTGTAGGTACCGATCAGGTTGACCTTCATGGTCGTGACCGGCATCTTGATGACGGTGTCCACGCCGGCGATGGCGGCCAGATGCACCACGATCGTGCAGCCGCGCATGGCCTCGCGCACCGCCACCGGATCCATGACGTCGCCGATGCGGAGCTCGAGGTTCGGATGCCCGGCCATGCCGCTGGTGGCGAGCGAATTGCGGGTCCCCGTGTCGAGCACCACCACGCGGTTGTCGGGCAACAGCCGGCGCGCGAGGGCGGAGCCGATGAAGCCGGCCCCGCCGGTGAGAAGGATGGTGCGGCCTTCGAGGCGCGCGGTCGCCGACATGCGCGGCCATGCTACTACGGGGCGCCGGGAGCCCGATGGTAGACTGGCCGCTTCGCGCTGCCCATGATTCGACTCCTGCGCTCCGCCCTCGGCGCCCGATGAGGCCGGTCCGTCACAGCCACGGGACGGGCCTCTTCGAGCCGGACCAGCTCGCCCGTCTGGGCGAGAACGTCGTATTCGAGAGCGGAGTGCTCGTATTCCACCCGGAGACGGTCGAGATCGGTGCGAACGTCTACGTCGGACACCAGACCATCCTGAAGGGTTACCACGCCTCCCGCATGGTGATCGGCGACGGAACCTGGATCGGGCCGCAGTGCCTCTTCCACTCCGGCGGAGGGCTGACCATCGGCGCGGACGTGGGGATCGGGCCCGGCGTGCGCATCCTGACCTCGTCGCATCGCCTCGACGATCCCGACCTGCCGATATTGCACGCCCCGGTCGAGTTCGCGCGGGTCGTGATCGACGACGGAAGCGACATCGGCGTGGGCGCGATCCTTCTTCCCGGGACGCGCGTGGGACGGGGCGCGCAGGTGGCGGCGGGGGCCGTGGTCGCCGGGGACGTCCCCGAGTTCACGATCGTGGCCGGCGTGCCCGCGCGCGTGCTGCGGCGGCGGCCGGGACGTTAGCTCGAGCCGGACGGCGCGGCCACGGACCAGATCGACCGGGCGATCACCGCAACCGCCGGAAGATGACGACCGGCGGATCCGGATCGTCGCCGTTCACCCGCTCGTATCGCCGCCGCATCTCCGTCTCCTGTTGCAGCGCGGACCCGGCAGGCACGACGAGATAGGAGAAGGGCACCGCGCGCTCGAGCTTGCGCAGGGCCTCCCCGTCGGGAACGCTCGAGACGACCTCGGCCGGATAGTGTCGCCATCCATACAGCCATCCATTGGCCAGCACGATGCGCTCCGGGGGCGTCGGCACGTAGCGCTCGACGTAGTCCGCGATGCCGGCCTGTCGCTTCTGACGAGAGGCCTTGTAATCGTTGACGATCGTGCGGATGCCCATCAGGAGAAGAAGACCGGTCGCGACCAGCGCGCCCGCCACCGTTCCGGCCCGACGTCCCTCGGGCAGGACGAGGGGCAGGAAGCCGGGCATCAGGAAGAGCGCATAGCGGAAGCCGCTCCACTGCACGACCACGTAGACGCCGAACAGCAGCGCCACCACCGCCGCGTATCCGACCAGGAGCCCGATCAGGTACCGTCGCGCCGGCGGCGGGAGGGCCCGCCAGCGCGCGAGGGCGAGGATGGGCAGGGCCACGAACGTGGCCAGGATGCCGCGCTCCGTCCAGGTGGTCGAAGGGCCGACCAGCTCCGTGGCGTTCGTGACCACGCGGCGGCCGACGAGGTCCGCGGCGGCAGCGACGCGCCCGCCTCGCGCGGCCTGGACGGCTTCGAATCCGAAGGCGCGGCCCGACGACGGCGCCCAGAAGTTGGCCCCGCCCGGCGCGCGATGCCGTGAGAGCGGCGCATAGACGAGCAGGACAGACACGACGAAGGAGGCCAGGGCGGCCCGGCGCGCGCGCCCACGCAGGAGGGCCACCAGCGCCGGCAACGCAAAGAGCGCCGATTCGCGCACCAGGAAGGCGAGGCCGAGCACCGCGCCCGCGGCCAGGGCTCGCCACGGGCGGTCCTCCGCGCCCGCGGCCAGGACGAGGGCAGCCAGGACGATCGCGGCCAGCACCGTCTCCGGCATCGCCCAGTACACGTAGGGCAGCACTCCGGGCAAGACGAGCATGAGCAGCCCCACCTTCAGCCCCCGCGAGGGGTCCAGGTCGAGCGCTCGCGCCAGCGCGTAGGCCAGGAGGCCCGCCGCCAGGTAGGCGACCACGTTGAGCGAGACCGCGGCCGCGTTCCCGGCGCCGGCCAAGACGTCGAACGCGCCGAGGAGGATCGCGTACCCGGGGGCATGGACGTCCTGGTGGGGGTAGCCACGGCGGAGGATCGCGTCCGCGTCGTAGTAGCGCGCATCGAGGCTCCCCGTACGAGCGAAATGACGCGCGCCTCCCAGGTAGACGAACTCGTCGGCCAACGCCGGGCCCTGGCGCACGCCCAGGCCATAACCGACGAGGAGCACGGCCGCCGCGGCCAGGATCACGAGGCGATCGCGCCGGGAGCGGGAGCCTGGTACGGGAGAAGGGAGCAGGGTCACGGGCGCGGCCGCGAAGGGTAGCAGATCGCGCGCGCGGTCGGGACGGCTCAGCGGGGAGAGGGGATCCCGGCGGCGGCCGTGCGCCGCTCGGCGAGCAGCAGGTCCACGACCTGGCCGTAGCTCTGCACGCCCTGGGCCTGGCCCTGCGTCTTCAAGTAGGTGTCGTTGACTCGCTCCTGCACGCCGCTCAGGCGGCTCGCGTAACGCAGGTGCCAGGCGGCGAGGGCCGCGAGGTCGCGGCGAAGCGCGTCCGAGAGGCCGCCGCGCAACCGGCCGTAGGCCTCGCGGTCCACGTGGGCCAGCGCGGCCAGCGCATACAGCGAGGCCCGGAAGACGCCGGAATACTGGAAGTCGCGATCCGGGTGCGCGCGGCAGGCGAGGTAGCCGACGTAGTTCGCCTCCTCCTCCCGCGCGAACCCCCGCTGATGGGCCAGCTCGTGCGCCGCCGTGAAGGGAATCTCCCATTCCGGCAGCGTGGAGTTCACGTTGGCCTCGCAGGTGAACGGGATGAAGATCCCCGCGATGCCGAGGTAGGACATCGCCGGTGAAAGGAGGACCAGCTTGGGCCGACCCGACGCCGCCGGCAGGAGCAGGCGTTGCTCCAGGGCCTTCCCCGCAAACCCGAGCCGCGCGCGTCCCAGCGCGCCCCCCCGGCCGTCGGCCAGGCGGAGGACGCCGAGCTCGTCTTCGGGCAACCCTTCGCGCAGGCGTGAGGCTTCGGCGATCAGATCGCGCGCCAGGGCCGCGAGATCCTCGGGCCGGCCGGGTGAGACGTCGTAGTGAAGCAGAGTCGACACCGGCTGGCGGTCGTAGTTGAAGCCCCAGAGCAGGTCGAATGCCATGACCACGCCAGCCCCCGCCGCGGCCAGGCGCGCCATCCGTAGCCGGAGAGGCCTGCGCGCGCGCCTCTTCCACGTGACCACGAGGCGGACGGAGAGGATCGGGATCGCGAGGAGGCCGACGACGATCCCGACCTCCGCCAGCGAGAACGGCAGTCGCCCCGTCACGAAGGACACGGCGAGCGCCACCGCCGGATAGAGGCGGCGCGCGTAGAGATCCTCGACGACGGCCGGATGCCGGGAAGCGGCCGTCCGCGCGACCAGGACACACGCCCACAGAGCCGCCGCGAGGGTGGCGGATCGCAACGTCGAGTGCGGGGCGCGCGGGGGCCGCGCGGGAGGGGCGCTCAGGCGCCGGTCCCGAGGGCGAGGGCCTGGACGGCCGTGATGACGCCGACGTCGGCCAGGTCCTGGACCGAGCAGCCGCGCGAGACGTCGTTGACGGCCCGGCGCAGGCCCTGGAGGATCGGGCCCACCGCGGAGGCGCCGGCCAGACGCTCGGTGATCTTGTACGCGATGTTGCCGGCGTCGAGGTCCGGGAAGACGAAGACATTGGCCCGGCCGGCGAGGGGACTGTCCGGGCACTTCTTCTGCGCGACCGCGGGCACGAAGGCGGCGTCGAACTGCAGCTCTCCGTCTATCGTCAGCTCCGGCGCCGCGGCGCGGCACAGGGCGGCCGCCTGCCGGACGCGCTCGACATCGGGATGTGACGCGCTGCCCCGGGTGGAGCAGGACAGGAAGGCCACCCGCGGCTCGATCCCGAACGATCGCGCGGTGGCCGCGGTGGCACGGCCGATCTCCGCCAGCGTGGGCGGATCGGGCGCGATGTTCACCGAGCAGTCCGCGAAGAAGAGGACGCGCTCCGGCCAGACCATGATGAAGACGGACGAAGCGCGCTTGAAGCCGTCGCGCAGGCGCACGATCTCGAAGGCGGGGACAAAGGGCTTGGTCCGGCTGTCCAGTCCGGAGACCAGGCCGTCCGCCTCCCCGGCCTCCACCATCAAGGCCGCGAAGTAGTGCGGCCACGCCGCGCGCTCGCGGGCGAGGGGCTCCGTGACTCCCTTGTGCCGCCGCGCCTCGAAGTAGGCCCGCGCGAACCGTTCGCGGCGGGGATCGGCGGCGGGATCGTGCACCTCGATGCCGCCCAGGGGCACGCCCAGCTCGGCCGCGCGCGCGGCCACCGCGGGCGCGGAGCCCACCAGGAGCGGCCGCGCCAGGTCCTGGTCGCGCAGGAGGGCGGCCGCGCGCAACGCGCGCTCCTCGAGCCCTTCCGCATAAACGATGCGCAGGCCGCGGCCACGCACGCGGCCCCTCGCCTCGTCCATGAAAGTCAAAGGGTCCTCCTTTCTCCGGATGCTATACTCCGCGCACCCTGATGTTCCTCCTGGGACAGGCCGTTGGTAAGTACCAGGTCCTCTCCAATCTGGGCTCCGGCGGCTTCGGCACCGTCTTCCTCGCCAAGGACGCGTGGATCGACAAGAAGGTCGCCATCAAGGTCCCCCACCGTCAGAGTGGCGACTTCGACGACCTGCTGCAGGAGCCGCGCCTCCTGGCCGCCCTCGACCATCCGAACATCGTGGGCATCGTCACCGCCGAGCGCGTGGAGGGCGTGTTCTTCATCGTCATGGAATACGTCAAGGGCGAGAGCCTGGAGGCGGTGCTCGACCGCGAGAAGAGCCTCGACGTGCCGCGCGCCCTCGCCTACGCGGTGCAGATCCTGAAGGGCGTCGAGCACGCGCACCAGAACCAGATCCTCCACCGCGACCTCCGGCCGGCCAACGTGCTCGTCTCGGAGAGCGGCCTCGTGAAGGTGGCCGACTTCGGGACGTCGCGGCTCCTCGAGAAGTCGCATGCCACCACCGTCATCGGGAGCCCACCCTACATGGCGCCCGAGCAGTTCCAGGGCCGGGCCGTGCTCGCCTCCGACATCTACTCGGTAGGCGTGATGATGTACCAGATGCTCACGGGCCAACTCCCCTACTTCTCGCCCAATCCGGCCCAGATCGAGAAGATGGTGGCCCAGGGCCGCTGCACGCCCCCGCGCATCCGCAACACGCAGATCCCGCGCGAGGTCTCGGACATCATCATGAAGGCGATCGCGCCCGAGCTCAGCGAGCGCTACCAGCGCGCGGGCGAGCTCCTCGACGACCTCTCCACCTCCGCCGAGATCGACCACAACGCGACGGCCATGGAGGACATCCGCAAGCGGCTCAAGGCGCGCGAAGTCCCCAAGAAGGGGTTCTGCTGGCACTGCCGCAAGCCTCTGCATGCGCGATCCGATTCCTGTCCCTTCTGTGGCGAGAAGCAGTAGTTCTAACTAGCGCGCATACAGTCACTTCGGCCCCCCCCGTGAGTTGACACACACCGGCCGCCTGGCTAGAATCGGGCCGGCTGACGGCCCGTCACGAGGAGCCGCGCGAACATGACCTTCCCGAAGTCGGATGTCATCTGGATGAACGGGAAGCTCGTCCCCTGGGACGACGCCCGGATCCACGTGGGCTCCCACGTCATCCACTACGGATCGGCCGTCTTCGAGGGCGTGCGCTGCTACAACACGCCCGAAGGGCCCGCGATCTTCCGCCTCGACGCCCACACCGAGCGCCTCTTCAACTCCGCGAAGATCTATCGCATGGACATGCCGTACACCTTCGAGGAACTCTCGCGCGCGCAGATCGAGACGGTGGCCGCGAACAAGAAGGAAGCCTGCTACATCCGGCCCATCGTCTATCGCGGCTTCGGCCAGCTCGGCGTCAACCCGTTCCCCTGTCCCGTCGACGTCGCGATCATGGTCTGGGACTGGGGCCGCTACCTCGGCCAGGAAGCGCTGGAGAGGGGCGTCGACGTCTGCGTCTCCTCCTGGGCGCGCATCGCTCCCAACACCCTGCCCGCCATGGCCAAGACGTCCGCCAACTACATGAACTCGCAGCTCATCAAGATGGAGGCGATCAAGGCCGGCTACGTCGAGGGCATCGCCCTCGACTCCGACGGCTACCTCTCGGAGGGGAGCGGAGAGAACCTCTTCCTGGTCAAGAACGGAACTCTCCTGACCCCGCCCCTCGTATCCTCGGTGCTACCGGGCATCACGCGCGACACCGTCGTGCAGCTGGCGCGGCGCCTGCGGATCCCGGTGGAGGAAGCGCGGCTGCCGCGGGAGATGCTCTACATCTCGGACGAGGTCTTCATGACCGGCACCGCCGCCGAGATCACCCCCGTGCGGTCGGTGGACAAGATCACGATCGGCAAGGGCACGCGCGGACCGGTGACGGAGGCGCTGCAGAAGGCGTTCTTCGACGTGATCGAGTGCCGGGTCCCCGACGAATACGGCTGGCTCACGCCCGTCCGCGACGTCAGCGCGGCGGGATCGGTGGGCACACGACGGTCGACGGCGGGCTGAGGAAGAAGAATGCACATAAATGATCTCCTGAAGATCGCGTCCGAGCGGAAGGCGTCCGACCTCCACCTGAAGGTGGGCTCCCACCCCGTGCTGCGCATCAACGGCGAGCTCATCCCGCTGGTGGAGACCAAGCGCCTCATGCAGGAGGACACCATCGCCATGGCGTTCTCCATCATGAGCAACCGCCAGAAGCAGAAGTTCAAGGACAACCTCGAGATCGACATCGCGTATTCCGTGCCCGGCCTGGGCCGGTTCCGCTGCAACGTCTTCCAGCAGCGCGGCACGGTGGGCCTCGTCCTGCGCGTCATCCCGGTCAAGATCATGACCGTGCGCGAGCTGGGCCTGCCCATGGTGCTGGAGAAGATCTGCAACGAGCAGCGCGGGCTGATCCTGTGCACGGGCACGACGGGGTCGGGCAAGTCCACCACCTTGGCCGCCATGATCGACTACATCAACGCCCAGCGCACCGAGCACGTCATCACCATCGAGGACCCGATCGAGTTCCTGCACCGGGACAAGAAGTCGATCGTGAACCAGCGCGAGGTGGAGGTGGACACGCGCTCCTTCGCGGCCGCCCTGCGCTCCGCCCTGCGCCAGGACCCCGACGTGATCCTGGTCGGTGAGATGCGTGACTACGAGACGATCGAGACCGCCATCACCGCGGCCGAGACCGGCCACCTGGTGCTCTCGACCCTGCACACCCTGGACGCCACGGAGACCATCAACCGCATCATCTCCGTGTTCCCGCCCCATCAGCAGAAGCAGATCCGCCTGCAGCTCTCGGGCGTGCTCAAGGCCGTCATCTCCATGCGCCTCGTTCCGCGCGCGGACGGCCACGGCCGCGTGCCCGCGGTCGAGGTCATGATCGCGACCCCGTTCATCCGCGACTGCATCATCAACAAGGACAAGACCAAGCTCATCCACGAGGCCATCGCCGCCGGCGTGTCGCAGTACGGCATGCAGACCTTCGACCAGTCGATCTTCCAGCTCTACAAGAAGGAGCTCATCACCTACGACGAGGCGCTGCGGCGCGCGTCGAACCCGGACGAGTTCAAGCTGAAGATCCAGGGCATCCAGTCGACTTCCGACATGGCCGCGGAAGAGATGGAAAAGACGATGCAGTCGTTCGACATGGAGTAGGGGCTCGCGCAACGTCCGAATTGATCAGCGCACGACCTGGGTGAGCGAGTCCGTGCTCGTCGCGAAGTTCGCGGGATTCGGATTGTAGGTCGCCGTGATCGTCGAGCTCCCACTCGGCAGTTGTGTCGCCGTCGTCTGGTAGGACGCCATCCCCGTCGCATTCAAGTTCACCGTGCCCAGTAGAACGCCGTTCCGGCGGAAGGCGATGCTTCCCGTGGGCACGAGACCGGGCACCGCCGACGTCACCACGGCCTTGAACGTGACGCGAGTCCCGAAGGTGGACGGGTTCGGGGACGACGTCAAGGTGGTAGTGGTGGCGGCCGGCGCCACGACGTGAAACAGGGAGGCTGACGTGCCCATGAGGATGGTGGCATCGCCGGCGTAACGGGCGGTCGCCGTGTGCGTCCCCGCCGTCAAGGCCGTCGCGGTGGTGGTGAACCGGGCGATCCCGCCCGTGAGCGGCACGGATCGGGGGCCCAGGCCCTGGACGTTGAAGGTCACGAGCTCGCCGTCCGGCGGGGTGCCTCCCGGAGAGGAGACCTGCGCCTCGAAGGTCACTGTCTCCCCGTAGGAGGACGGGTTCGGGTTCGCGGTCAGGGTCACCGTCGGCGTGAACTTCAGGACGGAATGCGTGGCGTAGCCCAGGGTCCCCAGGAAGGTCGTGTTCCCCGCGTACGTGGCCAAGGCGAGATGGGATCCGACGGACAGGCTGGAGGTCGCGTAGGAGGCGCTTCCTCCGATCAGGCTCAGCACGATCGGAGTGGGACTGAGCCCGTAGAGCCGGATCTGCTGCCCGTCGGGGGGCGGGCCCTTGGGTGACGTCACGGTGACGGTAAACGTCACGGACTGTCCCACGTAGGACGGGCTCGGTGAAGAGGTCACCGTCAAGGTGGAGGGCACCTTCTGGACCGGCTGCGTGATGGCCGCGGAGGCGCTCGTGAGAAGGTTGGCGTCGCCGCTGTAGACCGCCGTGATGCTCAAGGTCTGCACGGACGTGAAGGTCTTCGGCAGGACCGCCTGGTTGCCCACCACCTGCACAACGCCGAGCACGGTGCTCGGCCCGCTCCGGAAGGTGACGCTTCCACCGACGGCCCCGCCGACCGGCGGCGTCACGGTGGCGGTGAAGGTGACCGGGAAGTTCACGTAGGCCGGGATCGAATCCGACACGAGCGTCGTCGTGGTCGCGGCTTTCGCCACCGCGACGGTCAGCGGCGTCGAAGTGCTCTCGTCCGAGTTGGAATCACCGAGGTACCGTGCAGTGTACGTGTGTGAGCCGGCCGACGGCCGAAGGGGCAAGCCGGCCGAGGCGGCCGCGAGGCTCACGTCCGGATCGAGGGGGGCCGCGCCGTCGCTGAAGCGGACCGACCCCGTGGTCGGTCCGGCCGTCGGCGAGGCCACCCCCGCGGTGAGGAGCAGCCCCTGGCCATAGATCAGGGCCGCCGCGTCCGCGCTCAGCGTCGTCGACGTGGACTGCTTGACCACCGTGTGGGCCAGCGAGGCCGATTGGCTCCCGGCGTGGACGGCGTCTCCGCCATAGAAAGCCTGGAACGCATGCGGGCCGGCGGCGAGCAGGGTCGTGGCCTCGCTCCCGGCGCCGCCGGTCAGCGTCACATCCGGCAGGAGCGTGGTCGGGCTTCCGTTGTCCTTGAATGAGACCGTCCCGCCGGGCGTGCCGTAGGGCGACATCACGGTGACGGAGAACGTGACCGGCTCTCCGAAGACGGACGTGTTGGCGGCCGCGGACGAGGTCAGTGTCGTTTGCGTCCGCGCGGGGATGCTCTCGCCGTTGACCGGGTAGAGGTTCTGGACGGGCAGGCCGTCGTGGAGGATTTGCAGCCTCGCCGACCGGAAGCCGACCGTCGTCGGCGCGAACGTGACCTGGATGCTGCAGCCCTCCCCGGCCGGCAACGTCGCCGGGCAGTTCGACGTCGTGGTGAAGTCGGACGCGGGCCCGAAGAAGCCAACGCCCGAGACGTGCAGGTCTCCGTTGCCGCTGTTCACGAGGCGCATCGCCTGAACCGCGGTCGCCCCGACCTCGACCCCGAAGAAGAACGGCCGCGTCCCCACGTACGCCGTCCCCTGGGCGCCGATGCCGTGGAGGTCGACGGAGCGCGGGCCCGCGGCTGCGCTGTGGGTGATGGAAAGGGAGGCGATGTGCACGCCCGCGAACCCCGGCGCAAAGGCCACGTCGACGTCACACGAGTCACCGGGGGCCAGCGAACGAACGCAGTCCTGAGCCGCGACGAACTCCGCCTGCGTGCTGGTCGAAGCGTCCACCTGGCGAAGCCGGCGATTCCCCGAGTCGGCGATGAGGAGATGGCCGGCGGCATCGACGGCCAGCCCCCTCGGCACGTAGATCCGTCCGAGGAGGGCATTCGCGGAATCCTGCCATCCGCCCGAGCCGTTGCCCGCGAAGGCAGTGGGGCTCGGGGGGCTTGTCGTATTGCCGACGGGATCGAAGAAGCCGATGCGATGGTTGGTCGTGTCGCTGAAGAAGATCCGGCCAAGCGCGTCCACCGCGACGCCGCCGGGCACTCCGAACGGCCCGGGGCCACCCACGCTCGAGGCGTAGTCCAACGCCCGTTGATCGGCGCTTCCCGGTCGCTCGATCCGCACCACACGGCTGTTACCGGCGTCCGCAACCGCCAAGTCTCCCTCCGGGCTCACCGCGACGTCGACGGGGGCGTCCAGGCGGAGAGGCAGACCGACATATCCCAGGCCGTTGCCGGCCACGCCATCTCCCACCACGGTGGAGAATGACGTGATTGAGCGTCTCCGCGATGAAGAGATTTCCCTGGCTGTCGATGGCCAGGCCCTGCGGCGAGTGCAGCGAGGCGAGCGTGGCTGGCCCGCCGTCGCCCGCGTATCCCGGGGTCCCGTTGCCCGCCACCGTCACGATCGTCGCGGGGTTGAAGGGTCCGTGCGGATCGATGCGGCGGACCCTATGGTTCTCCGTGTCCGCGATGTAGAGCCGGCCGGAGGCGTCGACGGCCACGCTCGTCGGGGTGTCCAGGGCGGCGGTGGTGGCCGGGCCGCCGTCGCCGCCGTATCCGGGAGTCCCGGTGCCGGCCACGCTGCTGATCCTTCCCGTGAGGGAGTCGATCCGCCAGACCCGGTGAGAGCTCGGGTCGGCGAGGTACTGGTTTCCGGCGGGATCCACCGCGACGTCGTACACGTCACCGAGATGGGCGTTGATGGCGGGCACTCCGTCCGGGACGGATCCCGTCCCTCCGTCACCGGCGAGCGTTCGGAGAGCCCCCGCGGTGGTGGTGTGTCCGACGACCGACAGCTGGGAGATGGACACGGGGGTGGCCCCGAAGTTGACGATCTGTGTGGTCCGATGCGGAACGGCGCCGGCGGCCACCGTGCCGAAGTCGAGATCGAGAGGCGAGACGAAGACCCTGGAGAGGACCGACACCCCCGTGCCGTGAAGGGCGACCGTGAACGGCGGCCCACCCGCGCTGCCCGTGATCTCCAGCTGCGCGCTCCGTTGTCCGACATCCGTGGGGCGGAAGTTCACGAGCACGTTGCAGAACCAGGACCCCGTGAACGCGGGCGGAGGACACGCGATCGCCTCGTAGTCCCCACTCTGCGGCCCGGTGATGCGGAGGCTGCTGATGGCCAGCGGAGAGTGGCCGGAGACCGAGATGGACTGCGTCGCCCCCGTGCCCACGACCACAGACTGGAAGTCGAGGCTCGATGTGGAGAGGTTCAAGTAGGGGATGCCCGTCCCGGTCAGCCGCACCTGGGACAGGTTCCCCTGCCCACCGTAGGTGACCTGCAGGTTGGCCGTCATTTCTCCCGTGACGTTGGGAGTGAAGGTGACGCGGGCGCGGCAGGTCGCCCCGGGGGCCAGGTTCGGAGGGCAGTCGTGGGAGAGAGCGAAGAAGGGGGACCCATTGAGTTGGAAACCGCCGAAGGCGAGGGTGGCGCTTCCGGCGTTGCCCACGACCACGAACCGTTCTGCGCTGGTGCCCACCGGCGTGTCGTCGAAGGTCACGTTCTCGGGAGACACGAGAGCGCGGGACTGGGCGCCGACTCCGGCCAGAGGGACGAGGGTCGGTGCGCCCGAGCCATCGTGCGGGATCCGGATCTCGGCACGCTGCGGCCCGGCCAGCGTCGAGACGAACGAAACGGTGACGCGGCAGGAGGCGGCGACGGCCAGGCTGGCGCCGCAGTCGCTGGTGGCGGGATAGGTCTCCGTCCCCACGCTCGTGAACGCCTCGACGCGCCGGATCCGATGCGCCGTCCCGTCGGCGATGT
>WNFM01150775.1_pt1 | contig 31102 bp, 22 predicted proteins | sample 5400271 | NCBI WGS metagenome assembly WNFM01 (sample SAMN13153352, study PRJNA577476) | soil metagenome | isolation source: 60 cm saprolite on Douglas fir-dominated hillslope | place: USA:California | collected 2013-09-17 | reverse complement strand
GAGCTGTGCTGGTCGCCGGCGTCGATGCCGCGCGGATGGTACATCCCGCGCACGGCGCCGTAGTCGTTGCGGGCGAGCAGAACCTCGTCGGTGCGCGGCGCGGGCAGCTCGCGCCAGGCGATCTCGAGCACGAGCCAAGGGTCCGCGTCCCAGGACAAGCGGTCGACTTGTTGCACCGCGCGCGCCGCGGCGTCGCTCTTCTCCAGGACGGGCAGAAGGCGCGCACGCCCCAGCATCCCGCGCCAGTTCGCGAAATTGCCGCGCGGATCTCCCTTGGTGTACGCGGCCAGCGCGCCGCCCGCGTCGCCGTGAAAGTCGAGGGCCTTGCCCAGGTCGTACCAGGGGCGCGCGGAGCGCGGGGCACGCGCCGCCGCCTGCTCGGCGATGCGCCAGGCCTCGTCGGTCGCGCCCGCGTCGGCCGCGCGACATGCGCGGGCCATCATCCGCGTGGCGGCGGCGTCGCGCCAACCCGCCACCAGGTACGGACGCAGCATGCCGCCGACGATCAACAGGCCCAGCCCGAGGCTGGCCCAGGTGCCGACCCGGCGCCGGCGCTCGGGATCGGCCAGCGAGGCCACGCCTCCCGCCGCCGCCGCACAGGCGAAGGGCACGAACGCGCTGCGATACCGGATCTCGTTGTGGAAGACGACGACGATCATCAGGAGGTAGTAGGCCATCCAGCCGAGGATGAGTCCGCGCGCGGGGCTGCGCGGACCGGCGAAGACGAAGACGACGGTGAGGGGCACGAGCAGCACGAGGAAGACATCGTCGAGGAGGAGGCTCACCGCGTGACGCCAGGTCTCGAGCGACCGCTGGACGGCGACGAGGTTGTGCAGCCCTTCCGGCCGGACGAAGTGCCAGAAGTTCACCGCGATCTTCTCCAGGAAGAGGTCGGGATGGCGCCCGATGCCGCGCACCGCGAAGAGCAGCGCGGCGCGGCGCTTGCCCGCGGGCGTGGTCTCGCCGTGGATCACCTCCCGCTGGCGGGCCAGGCGCTCTTTTTCCGCGAAGTTGTTCGCGAACCAGATGTTCTCGAAGGCGGCGCTCTCGATGAGCACGGCGTCGTGAAGCAGGAACACGTTGCGCGCGGTCCAGGGCAGGATCACGAGCGCGCCCCCGAGGACGATGGGCATGGCCGCGACCAGGCCGGCCCGACCTCGGCCCGCCAGCCACCAGCGCCAGAGGGCGGCGATGGGAAGGAATCCGGTCGAGACGGAGCGCGCCAGCGCGGCCAGACCGAGCACGAGCCCCGCCGCGAAGGCGCGGCGGCGCGAGGGCAGCGCGGCCTCCTCCGCCATCAGCGCCAGCGCGCCCACGAAGAGCACGGTGTGGAGGTTCTCCGTCATCGTCCAGCTCGTCATCTCCACCGCCGGCCACCAGAGGGCGTACGCCACTCCCGCCCAGGCGCCGCGCGGGCCCGCGACGCGGCGTCCCAGCGCCGCCACCGCCACCGCGGCCAGCGCGTCGAGCGCGCACTGCACGAGACGCAAGGGCAGGAGGTGGGGCCCGAACAGCCGGAACACGACGCCGAGGAACAGGTGGTAGAGAGGGGCGATCGTCCACTCGCCGTTCCAGAGCCGCCACTCGTCGCTCAGCAGGACGTAGCGCAGCGGCGAGGGATGCTGGGCGAGCAGGAGGCCGTTCGTGAAGTAGTGGTACTGGTGCCCGTAGAGGAGCGGCTGATCGACGAGGAACGTGAAGGCGAGGCGGGCCGCGAGCGCGACCGCGAATACCGCCGCCGCCCAGGGCCGCGGCGGCCTCAAAGGAGCAGGCCGCCGTCCACTCCGACCACGGCGCCGTTGATGAAGGACGCGAGGTCGGACGCGAGAAAGAGGTAGACGGCCGCCACTTCCTCAGGGCGGCCGAGGCGTCCGGCGGGCGTCCGCCGGAGCAGCCCGGTCAGGACCTTCTCGGGCACGCCCCGCGCCATGTCCGTGTCGATGAAGCCGGGCGCGACCGCGTTCGCGGTGATGCCGAGCGGGCCCAGCTCGCGCGCCCAGGCCCGGGTCATGCCGATGATGCCGCCTTTGCTCGCGGCGTAGGCGGTCTGTCCGTAGTTGCCCATGCGGGCCACGACGGAGGTGGCGGAGAGGATGCGCCCGGCGCCGGCCGCGCGCATGGGACGCAGCGCAGCCCGCGTCCCGATCATGGTGCCGCGCAGGTTGACGTCGAGGGTGGCCGCCCAGTCGTCGTCCGACACCTTGCCCAAGGTGGCGTCGCGCACGATGCCGGCGTTGTTGACGAGCACGTCGAGGCGTCCCCATTCCGCGACGACCGCATCGACCGCGCTTTCCATGGCGGGCGCGTCCGTCACGTCCGCGGGGATGGCGAGCGCATCCGAGCCCGCCCGCCCGATCGCGTCCGCCGTGCGCTCCATGCCCTCCCCGTCCCGGTCCACCAGGGCCACGCGCGCGCCCGCCTCGGCCAGGGCGAGGGCGGTGGCCGCCCCGATCCCCCGGGCCGCGCCCGTGACGAGCGCGACCCGGCCCGCGAGGCTGAGCACATCGGGCGGCATCGGGTGAACCTAGCGCACCGGCCGGGGGGCCGCAAACGAGAGACGTCGAAGGGATCGTCGGCGCTCCGGCCATTGCAGGCCGAGCGCGGCCATGGGAGGCTGATAACGTCAATGCTGAGGGCCGGCGACCGCATCGGAGACTGGATCATCGAGAGTCCGCTCGGCGAGGGCGGGATGGGGGCCGTCTTCCGCGTTCACTCCGCCTTGAGCGAGCGCGTGGACGCGGCCCTCAAGGTGATGAAGCCGTCGCTCGAGCCGGACGCGCGCGCGCGCTTCGTGCGCGAGGCGGAGGCCCTGTCCGCCCTGCGCCATCCCGCGATCGTCCGCGTGATGGGCTTCAGCGAGGACACCCGCCGCGGCCTGCTGTACCTCGTCATGGAGCTGGCGGAGGGGGAGACCCTGAAACGCCGGCTGGAGCGCGGCCCCATGGCGCTGCCGGAAGCGCTGGCCACGTTCGTCCCCCTGGCCGGGGGCCTCGAGCACGCCCACGCGGAGGGGATCTCCCATCGCGACCTCAAGCCCTCGAACATCGTCCTGACTCCCGATGGCCCGTGCCTCGTCGACTTCGGCATCGCGGCCGCCGCGCAATCGGGAGAGCTCACCGGCAAGGGCCATCTCGGCACGCTCAGCTACCTCCCGCCGGAGGTCTTCCGCGGCGAGCGCGCCGAGCCGCGCGGCATCGACGTCTACGGCCTCGGCCTTCTCCTGAACGAGGCGCTCACCGGAGTGCACCCGTTCCCGCTGGAGGCGGGCCTCACGCCCGCGGCCGCGCTGGCCACGGTCGGCATGCGCAAGCTGCAGCAGCCGGCCCTGGACCCGGGAGAGGCGGTGCCCGAGCCGCTGCGCAAGCTCATCCGCGCGGCCACGAGCCCAGAGCCGCGCACTCGGCCCGACATGGCCCTGATGCATCGCATCCTCGCCTCCCTCCTCGAACGACGCGGGGGAGCGGCGGCGCCGGCGGCGGCCGGGGCGGAGTCTCCGCGCGTTCCCGCCTGGTCCCCTCCGCCGGATCGGACGATGCGCGTCCCCGATCCGATCACTCCGATCGGGAGTCGGATGGGGAGCACGACGTCGTCGCACGTGCGGCGCCGCTTCCGGGAGCGCCGCCGCAGCGTGATCGTGGCCTGGGTGGCGAGCATGGTCGCGGCCGCGCTGCTCGCGGCACTGATCATCTTGCTGGCGCACGGGCCGCGCGAGACGAACGAATCGCTGCGTCCCGAGAGCTCGCCCTCGCCCTTGCCGCTGGCCGCGAGCCCGCGCCGGGCGACGGGGAGCACGGTCGCGCCGGCTCGCCTCCCCAGTCCGCGCGCGACGCCGAGCGTGGCGCCCGTCCCCAGCCCGCCTCCGTCCGCGCCGCCGTCCCCGGTTCCGTCTCCTCGCGCGACGCCGACCCCGACCGCGCGTCCGAGCCCGGCCCCCAGCCCGATGCCGACCGTCCATCCGAGTCCGGCCTCGAGTCCGGTCCGACCCGCGGCCGATGCCGTGTCACCGCGTCCTGTCCCGTCGCCTCACGCGTCGGCTTCTGCCGCCGCTCCCGCGACGCGTCCGCCGACGCCCCATCCCAGCCCGGTCGCGACGCCGCCCCCGGCCGAAGCGGCGCCGGAGCCGACGCCGACGCCCTCGCCCAGCCCACCCCGATAACGGCCAGTCCGCGCGGTCGGTGGCGCGGGTTCAGCGGGTGCGCACCAGCAGCTATGATGTCTTCCGGATGAACCGAACTCGCCTCGAAGCGCCCGCTCTCCTCGTCGCCGTGCTCGGCTTCCTCGTCCCCATTCTCGGTTGCGCCGGTGGCGCCACCGGCCGTCCGCCCGTGGTCGCCGCCTCTCCGCCCTCGGGTCCGGCGCGCCCTGAGCCGCCGGCCCCTACACCGATCCCGGCCCCCGCTCCGCCCGCGCTCCCGAGCGGGCCGTTGCCCGGCATGCCGCCTGTGCTCGATCCCGACGACATCTACAGCGAGACGCGGCCGGGCCACCTCAGCCCCGTGGTGAAGGGTTTCCCCGAGCGCGTGTACGTGCCGAACAGCAAGAGCAACACGGTGGACGTGATCGATCCCCGGACCTTCAAGATCATCGATCACTTCGACGTCGGCCTCTTGCCGCAGCACGTCACGCCGTCCTGGGACCTGCGGACGTTGTGGGTGCTCAACAACGTCGGGAACACGGTGACGAAGATCGACCCCGCCACGGGGAAGAAGGGCGGGTCGGTGCGCGTGGATGCGCCGTACAACATGTACTACACCCCCGACGGCAAGTACGCGATGGTGGTGGCGGAGCGCCTGCGGCGGCTCGACTTCCGCGATCCGCACACCATGAAGCTCCAGCGGTCGCTGAGCGTGCCCTGTCCGGGCGTGGACCACGTGGACTTCTCCGCCGACGGCCGGTACCTGATCGCGAGCTGCGAGTTCGGGGCGCGCATGATCAAGGTCGACGTGGCCGAGCTGCGCGTCCTGGGCTCGGTCAAGCTGCGGCCGGGGGCGATGCCGCAGGACGTCAAGCTCTCGCCGGACGGAAAGGTCTTCTACGTGGCCGACATGCGCTCCAACGGCGTCTACATGATCGACGGTGAGAAGCCGTCGGTGATCGGCTTCATCCCGACCGGGCTGGGCGCGCACGGCCTCTACGCCAGCCGCGACTCCAAGGTCCTCTACGTCTCGAACCGAGGCGAAGGGACGATCTCCCTCATCGATTTCGCGACGCGCGCGGTGGTGAAGAAGTGGGTCCTGCCCGGCGGCGGAAGCCCGGACATGGGCGGCGTGTCCGAGGACGGGAAGGTGCTCTGGCTGGCGGGCCGGTACCACTCCGAGGTCTACGCGATCGACACGAAGGACGGAAAGCTCCTCGCCCGCATCCCCGTGGGCCGCGAGCCGCACGGCCTTTGCATCTACCCCCAGCCCGGCCGCTACTCGCTGGGCCACACCGGCGTCTTCCGCTAGCCGGATCTCCGGGAGCGGCGCGCGCTCCAGAGCGCGAAGGCGGGCACGCCGGTCAGCAGGATCGCCATCCCGAGCAGCGTGTCCCGCGGTTTCTGCGCCACGAGGTTCGCCACGAAGAGCCAGCATCCGGCCACGAAGATCGCGGTCGTCCAGGGATGGCCGGGCGTGCGGAAACCTTCGCTCGCGACGCCGCCGTCCCGCCGCCGGAACACGAACAGGCAGCTCGCGGTGAGGCCGAAGAAGATGAAGTCGACGGCGATCATGTAGTCGAGGATCTGGCGGTACTGGCCCCAGGCCGTGAGCAGCATCGCGAACGCGCCCTGCAGGGCGATCGCGAACACGGGCACGCGCGTGCGAGGATGGATGCGCCCGACCCGCTCGAAGAACACGCCGTCGTTCGCCATCGCGTAGTACACGCGCGGCGCGGTGAGCATCGACTGGCTGAGGAAGCCCAGGGTCGAGACCGCGATGCCCGCCGCGATGAGCCGCGCCCCCGCCGGGCCCAGCGCGCGCTCCATCACCGCCGAGGCCGGAGCCAGGGTCTGGGCCAGGCCCGGCCCGCCCAGGGCGCGCACGCAGACCCAGTTCACGCCGAGGTAGAGCACGATCACGCCGCTCACCCCGAGGAGCAATCCGCGCGGCAGGTCGCGCCGCGGATCGCGCAGCTCGCCGGAGACGAAACTCGCCGTCTGCCATCCTCCGTAGGCAAAGAGGACGGGCGCCATGGCGGCGCCGAAGGCAAACAGCGCGTGGAGGCCCTGGCCGGCGAGAGGAGCCGCGGCCGCGGCGGCGGTCACAGGCGGAACCAGGAGCCATCCGCACACGATGAGGGTGGCGATGGCCACGATCTTCAGGACCATCAGCGCCGACTGCACGCGCGCGCCCATGGCCACGCCCAGGCAGTTCACGACGGTGAGGGCGAGCAGGGCGGCCATGCCCAGCGCGGGCTCGGGGAATGAGACTCCGAGGAGGCGGCCGCTGTAGCGCGCGAAGATGAGGGCCACCGCGGCCATGCCGCCCGTCTGCACGACGAGCAGCAGCACCCAGCCGTAGAGGAACGCCGCCAGTGGGTGATAGGCGTCGCGCAGATAGGCGTATTGGCCGCCCACGCCCGGCCGGCGCGCGGCCAGCTCCGCATAGATGAGCGCGCCCAGGAGGGCCATCACCCCGCCCGCGCCCCAGGCTGCGAGCAGCAGCGGCGCGGAAGGCAGCTCGACCGCCACCTCGCGGGGATTGGCGAAGATGCCGGAGCCCACGATGCCGCCCATGACGATCATGGTGGCGTCGAAGGCGCCGATGCGGCGGGCGAGACCGGGCGCGGCGGAAGAAGCCATCGAAGCGCGATGTTAATCGAGACACGCCTCCTGCGCCGCGGAGACGAGAGGGACAGTCGCCAAGACCGTCACAGGGGGCCGCGCGCCACGCGCGCCCGCGCGTACCGTGATCGCAGCTTCCTCGTCGTGAAGCGATTGCGGAGTGGCTATGAGACGCTCGCTCGTGGTGTCTCTCGTCCTGCTCACGGCCTGCGGTGAGCAGCAGCAGTCTTGCGATCTGGGGCCCTGGACGCCGGACGGTCCTCCGGTGACGCAGGACCCGCGCGCGTTCGCGGTGGCTACCACGGGCGCTGGTCCGGGCCGGATCACCTTCGTGAACTCGAATCCGGTCCCCGGCTCGACCCTTGCCGGGTGCGGACCGACGGTGGCCGCCTGCGCGGGGCGCTTGAAGATCGTCTTCAACGTCCGGCCGGACGGGGATCTGCACGGGCAGCGCCTGCGCGTCGGCCTTTTCACGGAGAGCCAGGCGCGGCTGGAATGCGCGTCCACCGTCTTCGACCTGGCCGCCGGCGAGACGTTTCCGATCGAGGTGTCGTGTCCCGCGTCGCCCGCGGATGCCGCGACGCCGTTCCGGGTGGCGACGATGATCGTGGAGACGGGGGCGGGAGCGAACCGGATCGAACAGGACTGGAACGTGCCCTTCGTGTTCGGTCCCTAGGCGCGTCGGCGGATCAGCGCTCGGGGGACTCGCCGCGCTGACCTTCCGGCGCGCCGCACGACCTCCGCACGATCAGCGTCCCGTGCAGCAGGATGTCGCGGGTGGGCAGATCTCCTCCGGCCACGCGGTCCAGCATCGCGGCCAGGGCGGCGGCGCCGATCTGGCGCGTGGGCTGGCGCAGCGTGGTCAGGGGCACGGGCAGCAGCTTCGCGTATTCCACGTCGTCGATGCCCACCAGGCGCACGTCGCCGGGTACGGTGTGGCCGAGCTCGAGCAGCGTGCGCATCAGGCGGGCCGCCGTCCAGTCGTTGGCGCAGACGACGGCGTCGGGGCGCACCGATTCCATGAGACCGCGCACCGTGGCCGCGTCCGCGGGATCGATGCGACGGACGAAGGCCCGGTCGTACGGGACCTCCCAGGCGGTGAGCGCCTCGCGGTAGCCGGACGCGCGGGCATCGACGGTCGCCGCCGCGTTGTCCACGCCCACGAACGCGATGCGGCGTGATCCCAGGCGCAGGAGGTGCTCGGTGATGAGGTACCCGGCGCGCCGGTTGTCGATCCCCACGAGGTCGTGGTGCCCGCGTTGCGGGTAGGGCACGACGGTGCGGTCGAGCAGGACGACCGGGATGCGCGCGTCGTCGAGGGCCTGCGCGATGCGCAGGTTGACCTCGTCCTTCGTGGCCGTGAGCTCGAGGGGCGCGAAGAAGACGCCCGAAACGCGCCGGTCGATGTACTGCCGGCAGAGCTCCCACGCGCGTTCTTCCTTCGAGCCGCCGCCGCCCGTCTGGCTTCCCCAGACGAGGGCGTGCTCGCGCGCGAGCGGGGACGCCATCATGCCCTGGCAGATCGACTCGAAGATCTCCGTCTCGCCCAGGTCGGGGATCAGGAGGCCGAACGAGAGGGCCGCCGTGCCGCGTTTCGTTCGCACGTACGTGCCGGAGCCGGCGCGCCGCTCGACCAGGCCCGCGCGTTGGAGATCTCGGACTGCGCGTCCCACGGTGATCCGCGAGGCGCCGAACTGCCGCACGAGATCCGCCTCGCTCGGAAGGCGGTCGCCGTCCTTCCAGCGGCCGCCCAGGATCTCGCTTTCGAGGGCGCGATAGACCTGCCGGTGTTTCGGCGTTTGGGCCTTTTCCGGCCGGTTCATGACAAGATGATATAACAACTTCATCACCGTGTAAATACTGTGATGGCAGACAATCAGGGAATCAGATGGAAATGTGACTTGACACGACGAGCGATCGGAGCGATATTGTGACTTGATGTTGCTATAACAGCTTGGCAGGAGGTCACTTGGGCACCACGGCGGTCGCGAAGAAGCATTTCCTGGTGGCGTCGGACTTCGACCAGACCCTCAGCTTCAACGATTCAGGGCTCGTGCTGAGCGAGCTGATCGGCGCCTCCGATTTCCAGTCGAAGGTGGAGGGTCTGGCCGCGAGCAACCTCGTGAACCAGGGCGGCGAGCTCGCCTACCTGATCCGTCACGATCCCGAGTTCCGCGGCGTACGAAAGGAGCACCTGATCGAGGCCGGCCGGCGCGTCCGTCTGCGCAAGGACATCCCGGTCCTCATGGAGTTCCTCAGGCGCGGGCTCGAGGACTGCCAGTTCTCGTTCTTCGTCGTCTCGGCCGCGCCGAAGGAGGTCGTCCAGTCCGCGCTCGAAGGCATCGTGTCGCCCGATCACATCTTCGGGACGGAGCTCGAATACGACCCGCGGTCGGGTGAGGTGCGGTCCATCCGCCGCGTGCCCGCGGGCTACGGAAAGGTGTCGGTGCTGGAGGAGCTGGAGGAGCGCCTGGGCACCCCTCCCGATCGCACGATCTACGTCGGCGACGGCAGCTCGGACGTCCACGTGATGCTGCACGTCAACAACCGTGACGGGTTCACCATCGCCGTGTCCGAGAACAAGCACCTGGCCCGCATCGCCAAGCGCACCGTGCTGAGCGACAACGCGTTCAGCATCGTCCTGCCCATGCTGCAGCACGTCTCCGGCTGGCAGACCGCGGAGATCCGCCGGCTCTTCGAGACCTACGGCTTGACCCTGCAGGAGTGGGACAAGGTCAGCACGGATCGCATCACGCTGACGCCGCCGCTGCCCCTCGACGGCGCCGTGGTGTGATGACGTTGGGTCCGGCGTTCGTCGAGTCCCTGGGCTGGGCGGCCACGGCCGTGTTCGTCGGCTCGTACTTCACGCGGGCGTCGCTCTTGACCCGCGTGCAGATGGTCGGCGCGCTCATGTGGATCGCGTACGGAGCCCTTCAGCACGCGCTCCCGGTCGTGGTGGCAAACCTTCTCGTCTTCGCGGCCGCGGGCTGGACGGCGCAGCGGTCGCGACGAGAGACGATGGCCACGGATGAGGGCCTGAAGACGCGCTGAAGGCATACTGGGGGGCGACATGAGCGCTCCCCTTTATGCCGCCGCCCGAAGCTCCGCGGCCGGCCTCGTCGAATACTTCGCACGACACGCCGCAACGGGCCCGTCGAGCGCCGCGGCTGCGGGCCTGCCCGACGCCGCGACGGTCGAGGCCCTCATCGACGCCGGCTTCTGGGCCAGCCTGCAGCGCGAGGAGGGTTACGTTCCGGAGATCTCACTCGCTTTCCTGCCTCCGGAGCGCGCGGTGCGGCCGCTGATGCTGGCGGAGTCGCTTCCGCTCGGCCCGCGCGCCCTGGCCCGGCTCGCCCCCGCGGTCGAGCGGCCCGGCATCCACCTCGGCGTCTGGCGCGAGCAGGGCGAGCTGCGCGTATGGGGAACGACGCGGGCCATTCCCACCTTCTGCTTCGTGCTCGAGGTGCTGGGGCCGGGCCTGCTGGTGGTGAAGCACCGCGTCCACGACGATTCGGCGAAGTTCCGGAACGTCGCCGTCTTCGAGGGGGAGCAGGTCAAGGTCCTGAGCCGGGAGGACGCGGATGCCTCGGACCACCCCGACCTGTTGAAGTCGCTCCTCGCTCCCGAGTCGTCCGGCGCGACGGACGATTCCGTCGACGTGCTGATCCGGCTCGCCGTGTCGATGCGCGCGCACAAACGCGGGGGCACGCTGCTCGTGGTCCCCACGGGCACGGAGGCCTGGCGGGAGTCGATCGTGCCACCCGTCGCGTACGCGATCGAGCCGCCCTTCACGGAGCTGAGCGACCTCGTGCTCGAGGACACGGAGGAGGATCCGCTGCGCGGGCACGATGCGCTCGGCCGCGTCGTGGACGCGGTGGCGGGCCTGACCGCGGTGGACGGCGCCACCGTGGTCACCGACCGTTACGAGGTGCTCGGGTTCGGCGTGAAGATCCGGCGCCCGGACGGCCGGCCGCTCGTGGAGCGGATCGCCTTCAGCGAGCCCATCGAAGGCGGCGTGGCGGCGGTAGTGGCGCCCGTGCAGCTCGGGGGCACCCGCCACAGCTCGGCCGCGCAGTTCGCGCAGGACCAGCGGGATGCCGTCGCCCTGGTCGCGTCCCAGGACGGCCGCTTCACCATCTTCGCCTGGTCGCCGCGCGAAGGGATGGTGCATGCGCATCGCGTGGAGACGCTGCTGATGTGAAGGGGATGGGCCGGCACTCAGGAGCGCCGGGCGGCGCGCAGCGCGCGCAGCTCGGCCAGCGCGCGGCGGACGTTGGCGGCGGTCGCCTCCGGCATGGGCGGGGACGGGCGGCCGAAGTATTCCTCGAGCCCGCCGAGCTCCTCGTCGGTGAGGGGCGGGGGGCCGCCGGCGGCCGCCATCTCGCGCACGAGCACGGCCAGGGCCTCGACGTCGTGCGCCGCCGCTTCGCTCGCCCGCTGCAGCCGCTGCACGTCCGGGATGCCCCGCAGGATCTTCTCGACCTGGGCCTGGCGCCCAAGCGCCGCCGCCTGCTCGCGCAGGCGCGTGAAGATCGGCTCGAAGCGCCCGTCCGCCCAGGCCAGGCCGCTGGTGCGCGCGGCCACGCGGTACGTGGTCAGCGCGAGCGTGGCCTTCGCGTCCACGTCCCCGCCGCCCGCCTCGATCATCAGCTCGAGGCTGTCGATCGCCCCGAGCACCTCGGCCGCGGTGAGCGTCTTCGGCTGGTCGCCCATGCCGCCATTTTAACCGCGGGGATTCGATGGGTTAGGCTGCGCGAAAGCCGTTCTTCGCGCAGAGGAGGGTCCCGTGCTTCCAGGATCGAGGGGTCGCGCGTCGTGCCTTGCCGCAGCCGTGGTGCTCGCGTTCTCGCTGCGCTCGGGCGCCCAGGAGCCGCCCCGGGCGTTCATCGATGGGACCGAGCCGGGATGGCGCACTCTCGGCGAGAGCGATTTCGCGGGGGTCAACGGCAACCCGGACACCTGGACGTGGAAGGACGGCCGGCTGCTGTGTTCGGGCCGGCCGATCGGCGTGCTGCGCACGCGCCAGAAGTTCACCAACGTCGAGATGGTCGTGCAGTGGCGCCACCTGCGCTCGGCGGGCAATTCGGGAGTGTTCGTGTGGGTGCCCGACGAGGCCCTCGAACGGCTCGAGCCGGACAAGCTGCCTGAGTACGGCATCGAGGTGCAGATGCTGGACCACGGCTATCGGGAGCAATACGAAAAGCAGTCCGGCAAGAAGGGCGATTGGTTCACGACCCACGGCGACATCTTCGCCGTCGGCAAATCGAAGCTGACGCCCTTTCCCCCGCTCTCCCCCGACGGCTCGCGCAGCTTTCCACGCAAGGACCTGAGCCGCGGCGTGGGCGAGTGGAATCACTACTACGTGCGCGCGATCAACGGCGAGCTGCGCCTGTGGGTCAACGGCGAAGAGGTGTCCGGGGGCCGCAGCGCGGAGCCGCGGACGGGCTATCTCTGCATGGAATCGGAAGGCTCGCCGGTCGAGTTCAAGGACATCCGGGTGCGCGAGCTGCCGTAGCGCTACTTGAGCTCGACCTCGATGACACGCATCGGGTTCGGGCCTGGATTCGTGACTTGATGGGTGACGTGGGCCTCCCGGAAGCCGACGCTCCCGACATCGAACGTCACCGTCTCCGCGGGCTTGCCCGGCTCGGTGAACACGAGCGTTCCCGCAGTCAGGATCACGCCCACGTGCGCGAGCTCGTGCGTATGCATGCTGGCCGCGGCCGCCCCGGGCGGGAAGAAGGCGTCCTTGACCCGCACGCGCGCGTTCTCGAGCACGACCTTGCTCGTGGGCCGGGCACCGCTCGTGGTCGGCGGTGCCGGAGCCTGGCCGCTGGCGCGCACGCCGATCCCCGAAGACACGAGCGCCATGACGCTCGCGCCCGCGAGCATTCCCCAGAGGAACGTCGTCCGGCCTGAGCGCATCGAAGCCTCCGTGATGGGCCGTGGAAACGGATCCGTCATCTCTGCCGCCGTGGAATCACGGGCAGCAGGATGTGGGACGCGTGCTCCGCATCGTGGTAGACGGTCTGCTGTGCGACTCGCACCTTGTCCGTCGTGCCGAAGGGCGCGCCCGTATTGGGATTGCGGTCGAACTGGGGAAAGTGGCTGCTGGTCACGTCGACGCGGATCCGGTGTCCCTTGCCGAAGGCGACGGACGTGCCTACGAGGTCGATCTCCATCCGGTACACCTGGCCAGGGGTGAGGAGGCTGGGCTTGCTCGGGCCGTCGCGGTAGCGGGCGCGCAGGATTCCCTCCGCCATGTTGTAGCTCGACCCGTCCGGGTAGACGTCCACCAGCTTGGCCACGAAGTCGGTGTCGACCGCGTCCGAAGAGGCGTAGAGCACCACCTTGACCGGACCGGTGGCCTCGAGCTCCTCGGTCAGGAAGTCGGAAGTGTAGAGCAGGACGTCGCGGCGGCCTTCGATGGGACGCTGGTCCATGGGACCGGCGGGTGTGGGCGTGCCGCAGCAGTTGTTTCCCCCCAGCGACGGGACCGGATCGTCCGGGTCGTACCGGTAGCGATCCGCGGTCGCCGGACCGGCGGGCTTGGTCCAGACGAGAGCGCCGTCTCCACGCCCGCCGTTTGCGTGGCCGCCGCTCGCGAAATAGAGCGGCCGGTACTCCGTCCGGGCCAGCGGATACTCGCGCTCGTAGACCCACTCGTTCCGGCCCATGACGAACAGCTTGACCGGAGGCTCGGTGGTGAGCCCGTTGTCGATTCCCTTCAGCCAGTAGTCGTACCACCGCAGTTGCAGGGGCAGCGGATCGACGTTGGCCTCGGGTCCGAAGTCCAGGGCCCCGTACTTCTGGGACGGGCCGTGCCCCCACGGCCCGATCACGATGTGGCTCATGCGCCGGGCCGTGTCCGAACCACCCTGGTGGCTCATGCCCACGTATCCGTGCAGCGTCCCCTGGCTGAAGATGTCGAACCAGCCGCCCAGCGTGTGCACCGGAACCTTGATCTTGTCGAAGAGCTCCTCCGCGTTGAGCGGCTTCCAGTAGGCGTCGTAATCCGGATGGGCGATCCAGTCGTCGTAGAAGCGGGCGTGGCGTCCCACCAGCTGCTGCATGGTGCTGAGGGGCAGATGCCACTGGACCTCGTCGTAGTGGATCGCGCGCAGGCCGGGCATGGTGTGGGGCCCGGGGTTCTGCATGATCCGCGATTCCTGGCGCACGGGTCCCCATCCGAAGTTGAAGGAGAGCCGCCAGCCGCCGTTGAGGGTGATCCAGTCGTGATAGAGGCTGGTGGAGGCCACCATCGGGAAGATGGTGACGAGGCCGGGGGCGCCGGCCTGCGCGGCCCGCCACTGGTTCTGTCCGAGATAGCTGCCCCCCTGCATCGCGATTTTCCCGGTCGACCACGGTTGTTTCGCCGCCCACTCGATGGTGTCGACGCCGTCCTTCTCGTCGTCGAAGAAAGGCTCCCAGCGTCCTTCCGATTCGTGACGCCCGCGGATGTCCTGGAAGACGTAGACGTAGCCCCGCTGGGCGAAGTAGACGGCGGCGTCGTAGGCGGTGGGGAAGCGCTCGGTGCTGTACGGCGTCCTCGAGACCAGGACCGGGTAGCGGCCCTCTCCGACCGGACGATAGACGTCGGCGTAGAGGTTCACGCCATCGCGCATGGGGATGGGGACGCGGTTCTCGAGCCGGATGTCGTTGCGGGGGGGAACGTCGGCAGGGAAGCGCACGCGCGGCGCGTCTTCGGCGGCCAGGGCGGGCCGCCGCGGGATCAGGACGGTGGCGGCGAGGACGACGAGCAGCAGGGAAACGCGCTTCATCGGCCTCAGGCCTTCTTCGCGAGCACCTGACGAAGACGGCTGGCCACGATCCGGTCCTCCCCGGGCTTCATCATCCAGACGCCGACGACGAGGGCCTCCTTCTCGTTCCGGATCACGATCGACGGCTCCCCGTCGCGCATGGCCTTCACCACGGCCGTCGCCGCCGCTTCGTCCCCGCCGTCCCAGGTGATGCGCACGTGGGGCACGTGGTTCGAGACCGGAGGCACGAAGACCTCGGCCTTGACCCCGGGCACCGCCATCGCGCTGCCGCGCACCAGCTCCGCCCGCCTCTCGAACTCGCGGCCTTCGAGCGCGTGGTCCTTCTTCACGAACAGCTCCAGCGCCACCAGCATGGCGAGCATCTCTTCCTTGTTGACCTTCATGCCGCGTCCGACCGTGTTGCCGTTGGGGGGCGCGTTGAGACGGGCGGCCTCGATGAGCGCCTTGCGGCCGAGGAGCAGGCCCGCGCTCTGGGGCCCGCGGATGCCCTTGCCGCCGGAGAAGGCCACGAGGTCGAAGCCCATGCCCGTGTACTTCCAGAAGTTCTCCACCGGCGGCACGTCGGCCGCCGCGTCGTTGAGCGTGGGGATGGAGTGCTTCTTTCCCAGGCGCACGAACTCCGCGTCCGGGATCGGGCCCGGAGGCGCGGCCGCGTTGTAGAAGAGCATCATGGCCGTCCGGTCGTTGATCGCGCGTTCCAGCTCGTCGGGCGTCTCCACCTCCACCAGCCGCACCCCGCAGTTGCGGACGGCATGGTCGTATCCGAAGCGGTGCGCCTTCTGGATGATGACCTCGCTCTTCATTCCGGCCAGGTTGGGGAGGTCCACCATCTTCTGCTGATCCTTGCCCGTGAGGACTCCCGCCGTGGCGAGGGTCAGGGCGGAGGCCGCTCCCGACGTCACCATCGCGCCTTCGCAGCGGAGCAGCGTGGCGATGCGCTCGCCGACCCGGTCGTGGAGCTCGTCGAGCATGACGAAATGCTTGGAGGCGTAGTTGATGGCCTCCATGACTTCGAGCGGCATCAGGGAGGCGGTCATGGCCGTGTACGTCCCCGCCGCGTTGATGAACGGGCGTACGCCGAGCTCGGCGAAGTAGTCGCGCCCGGCCTTGGGGGCGGCCGGTGCCGACGCGGGGACGGCGCTCGGCCCGGTGAAGCCGCCGACCAGGGGCAGGGCGGAGAAGGTCTCGAGGAAACGTCTTCGGCTCCACATCGTGCGCCTCCTGTGGGTCAGCCTGCGAGAGAACAGATCGTCGGGAATCGGTGTGCGGAGGTATACGTCGGCCCCGCGGAGTTGTCCACCCGGCGCTTCAGCCGCGCCGCGCGAGCTGGCCGCAGGCGGCCGCGATCGGGCCCCCACGAGGCCATCGCACGAGGCAGCGCACTCCGCCCGCCTGGACGAGGCCCTGGAAGACGAGCACGCGCTCGTCCGAGGGGGCGCGGAGGGAGCTGCCCGCGATGGCGTTGTGCGGGATGAGGTTGACGTGCGCGGGCAGGCCGGCCAGGAGCGCGACCAGGCGGCGGGCGTCTTCATCCGTGTCGTTCACGTCCTGCCACAGCACGTACTCGATGAAGTAGCGGCGCCCCGAGCCCGTGGCCTGGTCTTCGCGCAAGGCGCCCATGAGAGCGGCGATCGGCCACACGCGGTTGTGCGGCATCAGCTCTTGGCGCTGCGGGTCCGTGGTCGCGTTGAGGGACAGGGCCAGGTGCGCGCGGCTCTCCTTCAGGAAGCGCTTCATCTCCGGCAGCACGCCCGAGGTGGACACCGTGACGTGGCTCCAGGCCAGGCGCGGCGGCGCGTCCTCGGTGAGGACGGTCAAGGTGGTGAGCACCTCGTCGAGGTTGTCCATGGGCTCGCCCATGCCCATGAACACGACGTTGCGCGCGGGCTGGCCAGGCGGCGCCTCCGCCCGGGCCACCGCGTACTGCAGCACGATCTCTCCGGCCGTGAGGTTGCGCGAGAAGCCGAGGGTCGCCGTCGCGCAGAAACGGCAGTGCCGCGTGCAGCCGGCCTGGCTCGAGACGCAGACGGTGGTGCGGCCGGCGGCGGGGATGAGGACCGTCTCCACCGTGGCCGCTCCCAGCGTCAGCGCGAGCTTGGTCGTGCCGTCCGGCGCCTGTTGCCGCTGGGCCAGCTGCCACTCGGGGAGCGGCGCGGCGTCGCGCACCGCGGCCCAGGCCTGGAGGCTGACCCCGGCAATACGCGTGGGGAGCGCCGATGGCAGCGGGCGGGCGTCGAACAGCCACTTTCGCGCGGCCCGGGCGCGGGTGCGGCTCCCGAGGAGAGCGGCCAGGTCGGCGATGGGCAAGCCGGTGAAAGTCGCGCCGGGCACGACGGCATTGTAGGCGGTGTCCTATGATCGCGGGATGCTCTTGCCTCCGGCCGAGCTGCCAGGGTTCTTCGGCCTCATCGACATCTATCTGTTCGACCAGCTCCTGAAGGGCCGCCTCACGCCCGGCATGCGCATCCTGGACGCGGGCAGCGGCGCCGGCCGCAATCTCCCGTACTTCCTGCGCCATGGCTTCGACGTGTGCGCGGTGGACGCCACCCCGGACGCGCTCGATCAAGTCCGTGGGCTCGTCGCGGAGCTGGCGCCGCGGCTTCCGGCCACGAACTTCCGCGTGGAGGCCCTGGACGCGCTGAGCTTTCCCGACCAGGACTTCGACGCGGTCATCGCCAGTGCCGTGCTCCATTTCGCCCGCGACGAGCCGCACTTCCGCGCCATGCTGGGGGAGCTCTGGCGCGTGTTGCGGCCCGGAGGACTCTTCTTCGCGCGCCTCGCGTCTTCCATCGGCATCGAGGCCCGGGTGCAGCCGCTGGGCGGGGGCCGCTACCACCTGCCGGACGGCAGCGACCGCTTCCTCGTGACGGAGGCGCTCCTCGCCGGTCTGGCCGCCGCGCTCGACGGCACACCGCTGGAGCCCCTCAAGACCGTCAACGTGGAGAACCAGCGGTGCATGACGACGTGGGTCTTGCGGAAGGCGCGCTGATCGAGACACGCGCGCGATACACTCTCGCGATTCCATTGAGGTGCCCGATGACCACGGCCGCGCTCCGACCGATTCTCTGCTTCGCCCTCCTCCTCGCCGCCCTCCCCGCCCGCGCCGACGACGGCAAGATCGCGCGCGAAAAGGACCCGTTGCGCGGGCTCGAATTCCGTCTCGTCGGCCCCTTCGTCGGCGGCCGCGTGGCGAGGGTGACCGGCGTCGCCGGCGACCCGCGCACGTACTACGCGGCGACCGCCTCCGGCGGCGTGTGGAAATCCACGAGCGGCGGCCACGACTGGAAGCCCGTCTTCGACGACCAGCCCATCGCGTCGATCGGCTCGATCGCGGTCGCTCCCTCCGATCCGAGCGTCGTGTACGTCGGGTCGGGCGAGGCGAACATCCGTGGCAACGTCGCCGCCGGCAACGGGATCTACAAGTCCGTGGACGGGGGCAAGAACTGGATCCAGGTCTGGAAGCAGGAAGGCCAGATCGGCACCATGGCCGTGCATCCCCGCAATCCCGACATCGCGTTCGCCGCCGTCCTCGGGCATGCCTTCGGCCCCAACGCGGAGCGCGGGATCTATCGCACGCGGGACGGGGGGAAGACCTGGCAGCAGGTCCTGAAGAAGGACGCGGACACCGGCGGGAGCGACGTGGCCATCGACCCGTCGAACCCGAGTGTCGTGTTCGCGGGGCTCTGGCAGGCGCGCCGCCGGCCGTGGGAGATGACCAGCGGCGGGCCGGGGAGCGGCCTCTACGTCTCCCGGGACGGTGGCGAGAGCTGGAAGGCGCTCAACAAGGACAACGGCCTGCCCGAAGGCATCTGGGGCAAGGTGGGCGTGGCCGTGGCCCCCTCCGACTCGCGGCGCGTCTACGCGGTGGTGGAGGCGGAGAAGGGCGGCCTCTTCCGCTCGGACGACGGCGGCGAGAGCTGGTCCCTGGCCAGCGGCCACCATGCCTTGCGGCAGCGCGCCTGGTACTACTCGACGATCACCGTGGATCCCAGGAACCCCGACGTGCTCTGGTGCCCGCAGGTGCCGATGCTGCGCAGCGTGGACGGCGGCAAGACCTGGAAGAAGGTCAAGGGCATCCACCACGGCGATCACCACGATCTCTGGATCGATCCCGCGGATACGCGGCGCATGATCAGCGCCAACGACGGCGGCGTCGACGTCACGCTCGACGGAGGAGAGAGCTGGTTCTCGCCGCGGCTGCCCATCGGCCAGTGCTACCACGTCGACGCGGACAACTCGCAGCCCTACCGGGTGTCGTGCGCGCTCCAGGACCTCGGCACGGGCTCGGGGCCGAGCAACAGCCTCTCTTCCGACGGCATCAATTACGGGGACTGGTACGACGTGGGCGGCGGGGAAGCGGGCCACACCGCGTCCGATCCGTCGGACCCGAGCATCGTCTACGCCGGCGAGTACCTCGGGATCCTGACGCGCTACGACCACCGGACGGGCCAGGCGCGCGCGGTCGGGGCCTGGCCCGACAACCAGTCCGGCCACGGGGACGAGGACGGGCGCTACCGGTTCCAGTGGACGGCGCCCATCGTGGTCTCGCCCCACGACCCCAAGGTCGTCTACCACGGCGGCAACGTGCTCTTCCGCACGAGTGACGGCGGACAGAGCTGGACCGCGATCAGCCCCGACCTCACGACCAACGACAAGTCGAAGCAGAAGTGGTCCGGCGGCCCGATCACGGGGGACAACACGGGGGTCGAGCACTACTGCACGATCTTCGCCGTCGCGGAGTCGCCGCTCACCAAGGGTCTCATCTGGGTCGGCAGCGACGACGGCCTCGTCCACGTGACGCGCGACGGCGGCGCGACCTGGACGAACGTGACCGCCAACATCCACGGCATTCCCGCCTTCGGCACCGTGGACCTCATCGAGGCCTCCCACCTCGATCCCGGCACGGCCTACGTGGTGGTGGATGCGCACCGTCTCGACGACATGCGTCCCTATCTGTACAAGACGACCGACTACGGGAAGACGTGGAAGAGCCTCTCCGCCGGCCTCGCCCCGGACGTCTACCTGCACGCGGTGCGCGAGGACCCGAAGAAGAAGGGCATGCTCTATGCCGGCACCGAGCGGGGCGTGATGCTCTCGCGCGACGACGGCGCGACGTGGGAGCCCCTGAAGCTGAACCTGCCCGCGGTCGCCGTCCACGACCTCGTCGTCAAGGGCGACGACCTCGTCCTCGCCACGCACGGCCGGTCGATCTGGATCCTGGACGACCTCACTCCGATCCGCGAGATGTCGCCGGAGGTGAAGGCGAAGTCGGTTCACCTCTTTCCCGCCCCCGTGACCACGGCCTGGCGCTACCGCGGCTCTTTCCACGAAGACGGACCGGGTGAGAACCCTCCCGCCGGCCTCGTCGTCCAGTACTGGCTCAAGGAGAAGCCCAAGGGCGACGTGACCCTCGAGGTGTCCGACGCGGCTGGCACGCTCGTGCGCAAGCTCTCCAGCAAGGAGGACGCGAGCGAGATCCCCCCGGACGATCCCGATGCGGAACGCAGCACGAAACGGAAGCCGCCTCTCAGCGCGGAGGCGGGCGTGAATCGCGGCAAGTGGAACCTCATGTGGGCGGGCGCCACCAGGATCACGCGCGCGAAGATCGATACCGGCGACCCCGAGAACGGGCCCCTGGTGGTTCCGGGCACCTACACCCTGAAGCTGTCCGCGGACGGGCAGACCTCGACCGCGACGGTCGAAGTGCGCCCGGACCCGCGCGTCCAGATGACGGCGGCCGAGCGCGCGGAGCAGCTCCGCTTCGGGATCGAGGTGCGCGACGCGATCACGAGGCTCGCGGCCGACGTGGAGAGCATCCGCTCGGTGCGCGACCAGCTCCGGACCCGCGGCCAGCTCCTCGCCGCCAATGGAGCGGCGGCCTCCTGGGTCAAGGCCGCGGGCGACGTCGTGCCCCGGCTCGATGCCCTGGAGGCGGAGCTCCACAACCCCAAAGCCGAAGTGGCCTACGACATCCTGGCCCAACGCGGCGGGGCCAAGCTGTACTCGCAGATCACGCCTCTCCTCGACTGGGTGCGCGACGCGGATGGCGTGCCGACCCAGGGCATGAAGGAGATCTTCGCCGAGCGGCTCAAGGAGCTCTCTCGCCTCGAGGCGGAGTGGAAGGGACTTCAGGCCTCGAGCGTCCAGCCCCTGAACGAGCAGGCGCGAGCATTGGGATTCGCCTACGTGACCGTCCCCGCGGAGCCGTCGCGCCGCTAATGGCGCTGCAGGTACGCGGAGCCGACGCGCAGCCCGCCGGTGATCCTCGGGTCGAAGCAGCAGAGGATGGCCAGCGTGCAAAGGGCGTGCGACAGGGCCAGCGGCAGTAGATTCGGATGGCGGTCGTAGATCCAGCACCACGCGAGAGCGGCCACGAGCGTGACCGAAGCCAGGAACGGGTTGGGCAGGTGGAGGGCACCGAAGACGGCCGCGGCCAGGAGGATGCCCTTGCCACGCGACGTGGCCGCCTGGGTTTCTCTCAGCAACACCGTCTGGACAGCGAACTGTTGCCCGGCCGCCCAGGGCACGAGGAACGCGAGGTCACCCCACGGGTTCGCTCGTCGTGGCCTCGTGCCGAGCATCGACCCCACCACGCACAGGATGAGGACGGCAGGCACGGTGAAGGCGGCGGCGCGGCCGAGGGCCGGCCAGAACGCAGACCGGCGCAGGCCCCACTCGCCCGTTCGCACCGCCCGCCACGTGGACAAGCCCAGGACCATCAGCGTGACGAGGGGGCTGACCCAATGCGGCGTCCGCGGAGCGAGCACCCACGTGTAGCCGGCAATGAGCGCGACGATGGGTAGCGTGAACCTCAGCTCGGCCATCGCTTGATCGTATTTCCCGCGAGGGGTAGCGTGTGATCTCGCCACCATGAAAGCGCTCGTCTACACGGGTCCGGGCCACGTCGAGATCCAGGCCGTCGCCAAGCCGGCCGTCCCGCACGGTCATGCGCTCCTCGCGATCCAGGCGTCGGGGATCTGCGGCTCCGACATCCACGGCTTCCTCGGGCACAGCGAGCGCCGGCAGCCCGGGCTGATCCTCGGCCACGAGGCGGTGGCCACCATCGCGGAGGTCCACTCCTCCGTCACGGGCTGGCAGGCCGGACAGCGCGTCGTGGTCAACCCGCTGATCCACTGCGGCGCGTGCGCGGCGTGCCTGGCCGGGAAGCAGAACCTCTGCGCGAGCTGGAAGGTCCTCGGCCTGGACCGCGTCCAGGGCACCTACGCCGAGTTCGTCGCCGTCCCCGCATCGTGCCTCTATCCGCTCTCGACCGGCCTGAGCGAGCAGGAAGCGGTGATGGTGGAGCCGCTGGCCAACGTGGTCCACTTCTTCCGCACCACGCTGGCCGAGATCCCCGACTCCCTCACCATCCTGGGTGCGGGACCGATCGGGATCCTCGCCCTCGTCATGGCCAAGCTTCGCGGAATCGCGCGGGTCTGTGTCGTGGACAAGAACGAGGCGCGGCTGCAGGCGGCGCGCACGCTCCGGGCCGACCACGTGGTCGCCAGCGGCCAGGAAGACCCGGTGGACGCCGTACGCCGCTGGAGTGACGGGGGGACGGAGTTCGTGATCGAGACGGCGGGGACCTCCGCCACGCGCCGGCAGGCGGTGGGCTGCGCTCGCCGCGGCGGCCGGATGGTCTTCGTCGGGATGGCCGAGAACCTCTCGCCGCTGCCCTGGATCGAGATGATCCGCGACGAGCAGTCCGTCTTCACGACCTTCTGCTACGCACCGCGCGATTTCTTGACCGCGCTCCGCCTCATCGAGTCGCGCCAGATCGACCTGCGCCCGTGGACGGAGACCCGCCCCTTGGACGACGGGCAAGCGGGCTTCGAGAAGATCGCCTACGACCCGGGCTCCACGCTCAAGATCGTCTTCAGGGTCTGACCGGCGTCATCTCGAGGCGCGGGTGGCCCGTCGAGAGGGCGGAACCCGCGCCGTCGACTCGCGCACGATGAGCTGGGTGGCGAACCGGGGCAGCGCGGGCGGCTCGCCGCGCAGCTCGCGCAGGAGCGCCGCCACCGCCGCCGTCCCCATCTCGATCTCGGGCTGCCGGACGGTGGTGAGGGCCGGGGTCGTGAAGGCCGACTGCGGCCGGTCGTCGAAGCCGACGATCGACACGTCCCTCGGCACGCGCAGGCCGCGCACGAAGAGGGCGTGCATGGCCCCGTAGGCCATCGGATCGTTCGCGGCGAACACGGCGGTGAAGGCGATCCGCCGGCGGAGCAGGCTCTCCACCGCGCGGGCACCCGAGGCGGCCTCGAAGTCGCCCTCCACGATCAGCCGGACGTCGCTCTTGACGCGCGCTTCCTGCAGCGCCTTGTTGAAGCCGAGCACGCGGTCCGCGGAGTGCTGGTGGGTGGAAGGGCCGGCGATGTGGACGATGCGCTTGTGGCCGAGAGCGATCAGGTGGCGGGTGGCCTCGTAGGCTCCGTTGAGGTTGTCGGCCACCGCGCAGCGGTCTTCGAGCCCCGCGATCCGCGGTCCGATGTTGACGAAGGGCAGCTTGCGCGCCAGCTCCCAGAGCCTGTCCTCGCGGAAGCATCCCACCGCGATGAGGGCGGAGATGCGGTTCCGCATCAGGAGCTCGATGGCGGCGTCCGCCTCCGCCGGCTGGGCGCCGCTCGCGAAGATCGGGTGGTAGCCGCTGTTGCGAAGGCCCGCCTCGATGCCCTTCAAGGCCTGGCCGTAGAAGTCGCTGGCCAGGTCCTCGGTCACCACGCCGAAGGCCTGGGAGGTACCGCGGGCCAGCCACTGCGCGACGACGCTGGGCTGGTAGTGCACCTGCTCGATCACGGCCATCACCGCCCCGCGCTTCGCGGTGCTGACGCGCGCGTCCCGGTTGACCACGCGGGACACCGTGGCCGCGGAGACGCCGGCCAGGCGCGCGATGTCGCGGATGGTCAGGGAGGAGTTCTGGGGAGCGGACCGGGCGCGCATGGGTGGCACGAAAGTACCGACCCCGGCCGCGTGCGTCAAGCCGAAGGGAGCGGGACGGGCAGGGCACATCGCCCTGCCCGCCCAGAAAACGGCCTAGAACACGAACCGGACCTGGAGCTGGATGGTGCGCGGCGGACGCACGGCCGTGACCGCGCCGAAGCCGCTGGGATTGACCAGCTTCCCGGTGGAGTCGTACGGGAGGTTGGTCGGGGTCGGATCGGTCAGGCTACGCACCACCAGCGTCGTGTTGAGCGTGTAGAACTGGGTGTGGTTGAGGGCGTTGAAGGCGTCCACCCGGAACTCCAGCTTGCGCACCCCGCCCATGAGGAACGACTTCGAGAGGGACAGGTCCCAGTTGTTCGTGGGGGCGGTGGTGAGGAAGTTGCGGCCGGAGTCGAGCCCGATGGTGCCGACCGCGGGGATCGTGAACGCGGCCGCGTTGAGCTGGCGGTAGGGATCACTGCTGTGCCCTGATCCGGGATCGCCGATCAGCACCGCCCGCGGCGGCGCCGTGTTGCCCGTGCCCAGGAAGTTCTTGGAGTTGATGCCCGGGACGGACACGGTGACGTTGTAGGGCTGTCCGCTCTGGTAGCGGTAGATGCCCGAGACCTGCCAGCCGTCCGCGATCTGTCCGAGGATTCCCTTCGCGTGCGTCTTCGGGAGCTCGTACACGAAGTTGCCGATGAAGTTGTGCCGCCGATCGAAGTCCATGGGGCCGTAGTTCGCGCGGTCCTGGTTGCCGTCGATGCGCGGCGTGTCGAACGAATTCAGGGTGTTGTTGTTGTCGTTGCTGACCGTCCCCAGGGCCTTGCTCCAGGTGTAGCTCACGCTGAGGAGGAGGCCCTGATTGAAGCGACGGTTGACCGACGTCTGCAGCGCGTTGTAGTTCGAGCGGGCCACGGGCTCCGCGATGCGGATGTCGCCGAAGCCTTGATACGGCCGCAGGAAATCGTCCGGCAGTGCGGTCGCGCCGGGCACGGCCGGATTGGGCGCCAGGGTTGGATCCTGGTTCTGGGGCAGGAAGGCCGCGCCGTAGGGGACGGAGTTGAGGTTGCGCGCCTGGAGCTGGTTCCGGTTGATGGCCCCGACGTAGGAGATGTCGAGGACCGAGGCGCCGGGCAGCTTCATCTGCACGCCGAGGTTGAAGGCGTACGTGGTCGGGATCTTCCCGCTGTGGTCGTAGGCCACGAGCCCGGGCGGCGCCAGGAGGACGCTGTTGGGGTTCACGTCCTGCAGGCGGCCGTTGTTGAAGACGGGCTCGAGGGTCGTGGGCGGATTGCGGAGCAGGTCGAATACCGAGTTGCCCTGCGAGCGGTCGTAGAAGACACCCCCGCCCCCGCGGATGATCCATTCGCTCTTGCCGGTGATGTCGTAGGTGAAGCCGAGGCGCGGCCCGACCAGGATTCCCGATCCCTTGTAGAGGGTGTCCTCGATGCCGTTGCCGGCCTGGAAGACGCCGTTCTGGATGCTGCCCGAGCCGGGCACGATGCGGCCGATGTAGATGGCGGGCAGGATCTGGCCCGTGGCGCGATCCACGGCCACGCGCGTGCCGGAGGCGTCACGCCCCGGGAAGTACAGGCGCGGCGCCTTGCTCGGGTCGTACTTGTCGGGGAGGAAGTTCGCCGTTTGCTTCAGGGTGTCGTACTGCGGCTGCATCCAATAGAAGCGGACTCCGTAGTCCAGGGTCAGCTTGCGCGTGGCCTTCCAGTTGTCCTGCAGGAACCACTCGAGGTTGTTGTATTCGTAGTTGCCGATGAAGTACCCGGAGGCCTGCTGATAGGTCTGATAGACGCCGAGGATCGCGTTGGCGAACGGATAGCCGCTGTCGAACGGGTTGCTGGCGTCGTTGGCGAAGCTGATCTGGCCGTTGTTGTTCGCGAAGCTGCTCTGCGGCTTCAAGCTGTGATGGAAGTAGAAGCCGGCCTTGGCCGTGTGGTGGCCCATCAGCTTCGTGATGCTGCCGATCGCGTCCTTGGTCGTGTTGAAGTTGTAGAAGGGCGCGTTGTTGCTGCCGAGGGTCGGGGCGTTGATCACGCCCGCGGTGTTGCCGTTGGCGCCGACGCGTCCGCCGAAGTTGAAGCGGGGCGGCAGGTCGAGCTGGACCGCGCTCGGATAGATCATGGGCAGCGCGGAAAGGCCGAGGGCCGCCTTCGTGAAGCTCTGCGGGTCGGACTGGTCGGGCAGGATGTCGATCGAGTTGTGGCTGTAGCCCACCGTCGCCTCGACGAAGGTCGTGCTGTTGAGCGTGCCCGCCACGTTCAGCGAGTACCCGCGGCGGGGGAACAGGTAGGTGATGCTGTAGTCCGGCATGTTCGAGGCCAGCACGAAGGAGCCGTAGGGAAGGAGCCGGTCGCTCTTGTTGTTGAGGACCTTGCCGTTCACGCGCCAGCGGTCGCTCACGTTCCAGTCGAGGCGGAAGAGGTCCTGCCGCTCGGGCTGGCTGGTGGCGTCCTGCGAGACGTAGTTGAAGCCCTGGGTGTACGTGCCGTCCGAGTTCGGCAGCGGGTACATCTTGAGGATGTTGACGCCGACGGGGTACAGGCGGTTCTGCGGGATGCGCCCGAGGACGCCGCCGTCCTGGAAGCAGCCGCGCGTGTCCGCGGCGGTGCAGGGCAGGTTGCTGGTGTAGTCGCGGATGTAGGGGAACAGCGCGCCGGCGCTGTCGCGCGTCTGGGAGAAGTCGCCCGCCCGCTCCAGGGCGGTGGGCACGCGCACGCGCTGGGGCGAGATCTGGGCGTTCAGCCGGTGCTGGTATTCCTGGCTGAGGAAGAAGAAGAGCTTGTTCTTGTCCGCGTTGAACTTGCCCGGGATGTAGATGGGCCCTCCGAGCGTGTAGCCGATGTCGCGGTTGTCGAGGGGCGGCACCGGGGTCACGGGGTTGTTCTTGTTGTTGAGCCAGGTGTTGGCGTTCATGTCGGAGTTGCGGCGGAGGACATAGGCGGAGCCGTGGAAGTCGCGGCCGCCGCTCTTGGTCACCGCGCTGACCTGGGCCCCCACCGATCGGCCGTATTCGGCCTGGTAGTTCGAGGTGAGGATCTTGAACTCCTGGATGGCGTCGAGGCTGATCGCGACCATCGGCCCCCCGTTGTTGCCGGTGTCGATGTCGGTCACCCCGTCGAGCGTCACGTTGTTCGTGCTCGGGCGCTGCCCGTTGGCGCTCATGTTGTTGGACGCTTGCCCCGTGGGCGTGGGTTGCCCGTTCACGACGACTCCGGGCGCCAGGAACGCGAACCCGAAGAAGTCTCGGCCGTTGATCGCGACGTTCTGGATGACCTGGCCCTCGACGGCGTAGGAGCGCTCGGCGCTCTGGGTCTGCAGCGGCGTCGCTTCCGCGGAGACGCTGACCGTCTCCGTCATGCCACCCAGGCTGAGCACGAGCGTGCCCAGCGACAGCTTGTCGTTCGCGTTCACGACTACGTTCTTGCGCTCGACGGGCTTGAACCCGTCGGCCTTCACGCTGAGCGTGTAGGTGTCGGGCGGCACCGTCGCGAACACGAAATCCCCGCTCCGGTTGATGGCCGCGGTCAAGACGGTGCCGCGCGTGTTGCTGGTGAGCGTGGCCGTCGCGCCCGGTATGGCGGCGCCCTGTTCGTCGCGCACCGTGCCCGATACGCCGCCGGCGGTCGTCTGCGCCGCGACCGGTGGCGCAAGGGCCACGATCAGCGCCGCGGCGGCCAGTCCCTGGATCGCTTTCGTCCAGCTACCCGTCATCGTGAATTCCTCCTGACTTCCACGGCCAGCGCGTCGCCCGAGCGTCTGCTCGAAGCATTCCGACGCGGCGAGCTGCTCGACCGCGCCGCGCGTTCTGGTGTTGAATGGCATGATTGTGCGCCTGATTGGCTCTGCCCGCATCTGTCGAAGGGCCCGGGCAGGTGCCGACGCCGTGAAACCGATTCCACGCCTGGCGCGCTCAGGGCTGGGAATCGAACCCGGGACTCAGCGCGACTTGACTTGCCGCGCGATCTCGAGGGCCAGGGGGTGGGTGGGGTTTCTCTGTAGGAGGCGTTCGATGACCTGCAGCCCTTCCCGTTGGCGGCCGGCGGCCAGGTAGATCTTCGCCAGCGTGAGGTACGTGTTCTCGAACCCGGGGCGCGTCTCGAGAAACCCTTCGAGGAGGCGGATCGCGTCGTCTTGCTGGCCGCGGGCGACGAGAACCAGGGCCAGGTTGTTCGCGGCCTCCCCGTAGTCGCCTCTCTTCGCGAGCGCCTCGCGGAAGTAGTGCTCCGCTCGTTCCATCTGGCCTTCCCGGCCGAGGATGAGGCCGAGGTTGTTCAGGGCCTCGGGGAAATCGGGCTGGAGCTTCAGCGCCTTCTGGTAGAGGTCACGCGCCTCCTCCGCGTGGCCCGTCAGGAGGAGGGCGTAGCCGAGGTTGTTGAGGGCGTCAGGGTAATCGGGCGTCGTGGCCAGGGCCGCTCGGAACTTCTCGATCGCGGCCGGCAGGTCCCCGTCTTGCGCCAACAGGGCGCCGAGGTCGTTGCTGGCCTCGGACAGATCCGGCTGCATGGCCAGGGCCCGCTCGAAGGCGGCCCTGGCCTTGGTCGTCTCACCACTCTTCACGAGGAGGGTTCCCAGGCGATAGAGGGTGGAGGCGCTCGGGCTGCCCTGGGCGGCCCGCTCGAAGGCGACCAGCGCCGCCGCGTCGAGACCCTGATCCAGGAGTTCCCGGCCGTAGGGAAGGTAGTTGCGGACGCCCAGCGGGGAAAGGAACGTCCCCGCGAAGGGCAGGGCCCGCGCGAGCCGTTCGGCCGGAGGGGCCTCGATCGTGGGAACGTCCCTCAGGATCTCGGCGACGTCCACGCGATCCCGGTACACCTTGACCACCCTGCCCTCCGCGTCGAGGAGGAAGGCCGTGGGCAGCGGCAGGTCCTGCTGGTTCATGAAGAGATGGCGGTAGAGGATCGCGTAGCTGCGCCCGACTTCCTCGCTGGCGAGAACCACCGGTACCGTGGTGGCGCCCGCGGCGGCGGCGCGGACCTTCGGCAGGTCCGCGGGTGGGTCGACGGCAACGGCCACGACGCCAACCCCGGCCCGAGCGAGGGCCTCGGTGCCCCGGGCGAGCGACTGGAGGGCCGTGCGGGACGCGGTCACGGCGGTGTCCCACAGCAGCGCGATGGCGGGCCGCCCGCGCAGGGCGGAAAGAGAGCGCGACTCGCCGCTCAGGTCCGGGAGCGAGAAGTCGGGCGCGGGAAACGGCTCGTAGAGCCAGCTCCCGCTCGACGGCCCCGACGGAGGCACGGGAGCGTTGTCCACCGGCAGCGCCGGCGTCGTTCGGAACGGCTCGGCCCGGGGCTGCCCTCCCTCCTCGATGTGCAGTCGATGGTTCAGGGGAACGTCCGCGAAGACCTGCTTGCGGCCGCTGGGCCACTCGACCGTCAACGCGATCACCCTTTGGCTCGCGCCGAGGCCGAAGAGCAGCTCCTTCGAATGCTGGGAGAGGAAGCCGGAGCCGGCCTGCACGACCTTCACCCGGCGAAGCTGGTCCGTTTCGACGGTCACGCGTGCGCCCACCGCGTCGCGATTGCTGGGCCGGCCGGCCAGGCGCACGGCGAGGGCCGCGCCGCGCTCCTTGAAGTCGTTCCGGAACACGCGCAGCTGCGGCACGGAGCGCGCGGCCATGACCACGACGTCGGGATCGCCGTCGCCGTCCTGGTCCAGGACCGCGAAGGAGCGACCATCCTGGTCGAGGTCGAGCCCGACCGTTCCCGAGACGTCGTCGAAACCGCCCTGGCCGTCGTTGCGCAGCAGCACGTTGCGCTGGTGGCTGGCCATCGACTGATGGATCAGGGCCTGGTTGATGGCGCGCCAGGCATCGTCGTAGGGAGTACCGGGGACGCGGGTCAGCGGCGACCGGGCCACGACCTGGCGCCAGAAGAAGCCGTCCAGGTCTTGGGGGCCCGACGCACGCGTCAGCATGCCGTTCGCGACGTAGAGGTCCTCCCATCCATCGCTGTCGAAGTCCAGCGCATCGGACGACCACGCCCAGCGGCCCATCTCGGCCCGGGCCTTCTCGCTCACGTCCTCGAAGCCGCCATCGCCCCGGTTCCGGAAGAGCGAGTTGCCGCGCGCGTGGCGGCGGTAGAGCGCGCGCACTTCCGCGGGAGCATCGGGCATGAACGCGGCCTGCGCGGTCACGCGCTGGCCGTTGTCACTCCAGATGTTCCCGGTGTAGATGTCGAGGCGGCCGTCGTTGTCGTAATCGAGCCAGGTCGCGCTCATCCCCGCCCCGTAGTCCTCGACCCCCGCCGGCGCGGCCACGTCTTCGAACGTCACCTTCCCGTCCCGCATTCCGCGGTTGTGGTACAGGTTCTTGCGCCCGAAGTCGTTGGCCACCAGCAGGTCGGGCCACCCGTCGCCGTCGTAGTCGGCCCAGGCGGCCGCGAAGTGGTAGCGGTCGTTGCCCTGGTCGAGCCCGGCCTCGTGCGTGGTCTCGACGAAATGCCCGTGGCCGTCGTTCCGGAAGAGCACGCTGGGAGGACCGTTGCGGGCGTCGTAGTAGGGCATGGGCGTGCCCGCCTTGTCCTCGCCCGCGCCGTAATAGAACGAGTAGACGCACAGGTAGAGATCGAGGAATCCGTCGCGGTCGTAGTCCGCCATCGCCATCGACATGGGCGAGCCCTGCAGCCCCTTCTCGAAGCGGAACGCGTCGGGGACGCGCGTGAATCGGCCGGTCCCGTCGTTGAGGAAGAGAGCCGGCCCCGTGCTCAAGCCCACGATGAGGTCCTGGTCGCCGTCGTTGTCCACGTCGGCGAAGAGCGACTGCGCGGTGTCGTCCAGGATCCCCAGGCCCGCCTTCTCCGTCGCGTCCTCGAAAGTGCCGTCACCGCGGGCCCGGTAGAGCCGGTTGGGCAGACCCGACGGCTGGGCGACGTAGAGGTCCTCGAGACCGTCGCCGTCGGCATCCCCGACGGAGACGCCGTGATGGCCGTTCGAATCCCGCGTGAGCGGCGAATCGATGGTGGCGACCCAGGCATCGAGGCTCGTGCTGAGCTGGCGGCGGAAGGAGTCGTTTCCTCCCAGGGCGGCGGTGGTGATCTCGGCGAACACCGGACCGGAGGCGCGACTGCGGAGATCCGTGGTCGCCGTCCATTCCATCACGCGCCAACCATCCGCGCCGCGCCGCCATCGCATGCGCCAGGTCCCGGACCGCTCCGCGCGCCAGGCGTCCGTGCCCGGGCCCACGATGTCGTACCGCACGTCGGTCGTGGCCAGTCCCTTCTCCCGGTCCACCTCGATGGCGGTGATCAGGAACTCGGCCACCGTGACCTCGCGGAAGCCTTCCACGAGCTTGCCCAGCTCCTCGGCAAAGGAGCGAGGGTCCAGTACGAGGTCCGGGGACATGCGGCCGGCCCGAAAGATCTGGAGAGAGGGATGTCGGTCGACCGCCACCTCGGAGGCGGGCCGGAGCCTTCCGCCCCGGAACGTCGGCGCCAGCAGGAACTGCGAGACATCCCCCGCGCGCCGAGGGTCCTTGCGCAGGCTTGCTCCCAGCGTCGCCAGCCGTGCGGCCAGCTCGTCGGCCTCTTTCTCCTCCGGGAAGGAGTCGCCGCCCGCGGTCAGATACGGCAGGAATTTCTCGAGTACCTCGGGTGTCCGGAGCTTCGGCCGGTAGACGGCCGGC
>WNFM01217014.1_pt1 | contig 31204 bp, 31 predicted proteins | sample 5400271 | NCBI WGS metagenome assembly WNFM01 (sample SAMN13153352, study PRJNA577476) | soil metagenome | isolation source: 60 cm saprolite on Douglas fir-dominated hillslope | place: USA:California | collected 2013-09-17 | reverse complement strand
TTTTTGCCCCGCCGTCACTCCCTGTACCTGTTGGCCTGCGGTCCGCGCTACGCCGTTGCGTCATGGGGACACTGGAGCGCCGAAGGCACATGGGTCTGGTACTGGAAAGACCGGATCGACCGGGGCTTTGTCCGGCGGTTCGATGTCCGGGCACAATGATTGTCCGGCTGTGTTCGTGGCAACATCCGGATTTGAGGGCTTCGTCGGCTGAACATATGAATCCGCGAACCCGCGCCGACCGTAGGTGTAAGATTCCGCCGCAAACCTAAAGGATCGTCATGCACGCGACACTGCCCCTGCTTCAAATGACCGGGTTTCCCGCCTTGCGCCGCAAGCAGCTCACGACGCTGCAGGTCAACCTTGGCTACCGCTGCAACCAGACTTGCGTGCACTGCCACGTCAACGCCGGGCCGAGGCGCACCGAGATGATGGATGCGGAAACGCTCGCGCTGATTCCGCAGGTGCTTGAGGCGCGGCGACTGACGACGCTCGACGTGACCGGCGGCGCGCCGGAGCTGCACGCGGGATTTCGCGACCTGGTGCAGGCAGCGCGGGAACTCGAAGTCCAGGTCATCGATCGGTGCAACCTGACGATCCTGTTCGAATCCGGGCAGGAGGGACTGGCCGATTTCCTGGCCGAGCACCGCGTCGACGTGGTGGCCTCTTTGCCGTGTTATTCGCTGGAGAACGTGGACAGGCAGCGCGGCAAGGGCGTATTCGACAAGAGCGTCGCAGCGCTGCAAAAACTCAATGCACTTGGTTACGGCCGGGAGGGATCGGGACTCACGCTGAATCTCGTCTACAACCCGCAAGGTGCTTCGCTGCCACCCGAACAGGGCAAGCTGCAAGCCACTTACAAGCACGAGTTGTTCGAACATTTCGGCATCGTGTTCAACGAACTGTTCACACTCGCCAACATGCCGATCCAGCGCTTCGGATCGATGCTGATTTCCAAGGGCCAGTTCAACGACTACATGCGTTTACTGGAGGAAAATTTCGCTGCCGCGAACCTCGACAACGTCATGTGCCGCAGCCTCGTCAGCGTGGACTGGCAGGGCTATCTGTACGACTGCGACTTTAATCAGATGCTCGGCCTCGCGCTTGCCGAGGACGGTAACGATGCGGCCGGCCGCCCGCATCTGCGCGACTTGCTGCACGAAGACCTGGCGGGCCGGCCGATCCGGGTCGCCGATCATTGTTTCGGCTGTGCGGCGGGACAAGGCAGCAGTTGCGGCGGCGCGCTGCACGACTAGGATGCGGATTTGAAGAAAATCCTGCTCGTCCTCGCCGTCGTTGCGCTGGGAATCGCCTTCTTCGCGCTGGATCTGCACCACGTTCTTACCCTGGAGGGCCTCAAATCGGGCAAGGCGCAATTCGAAGCGTGGCGCGCCTCCTATCCCGTTCTCGTAGTGCTGGCCTTCTTCGTGTTTTACGTAGCTGTCACGGCACTTTCGCTGCCCGGCGCGGCCGTGATGACCTTGGCAGCCGGCGCACTGTTCGGATTGCTCTGGGGAACGGTGCTCGTGTCGTTCGCTTCCAGCCTGGGCGCCACTCTGGCATTCCTGGCTTCACGCTACCTGCTGCGCGATTCGGTCCAGCGGCGATTTGGCGATCGGTTGAAGGTCGTCAACGACGGCGTTGCCAGGGACGGCGCGCTGTACCTGCTCACCCTGCGGCTGGTACCGCTGTTTCCCTTTTTTCTGATCAACATGTTGATGGGGCTCACCCCCATTCGCATGCGCACCTATTACCTCGTCAGCCAGTTGGGGATGCTGCCCGGTACGCTGGTTTATGTGAACGCCGGCACGCAATTGGCGAAAATCGAGAACCTGTATGGCATCGTCTCGCTGGATCTGCTTATTTCGTTTGCCCTGTTGGGCGTGGTTCCCTGGATTTCCAAGCGGTTCCTGGATTTCCTGAAGCGCCGCCGCGTATATAAAAGGTGGCATCGCCCGGCGCAGTTCGATCGCAACCTGGTGGTGATCGGAGCCGGCGCTGCTGGTCTGGTCACGGCCTATATCGGCGCCGTCGTAAAGGCGAAGGTGACGCTGATCGAAGCGCACAAGATGGGCGGCGATTGCCTCAACTACGGCTGCGTGCCGAGCAAGGCGTTGATCAGAAGCGCCAAGCTGGCCCACCAGATGCGGCATGGCGAGCACTACGGGCTCGAGGCAGTGACGCCGGAATTCAGTTTTCGCAAAGTGATGGCGCGAGTGCAGGAAGTCATCCGCACCATCGAGCCCCACGACAGCGCCGAACGTTACACGTCGCTCGGCGTGGAAGTGCTGCAAGGTTATGCGCGCATCGTCGATCCGTGGACCGTCGAGGTTGCGCTGAACGACGGTTCGAAACAACGCCTGACCACGCGCAGTATCGTGATTGCCGCCGGCGCGCAGCCCTTCGTTCCGAGCTTGCCGGGCCTCGATGAGGTCGGCTATGTGACCAGCGATACGCTGTGGGACGAGTTCGCCAAACTGGACGCGCCACCGTCACGGCTGGTGGTGCTCGGCGGCGGACCCGTCGGATGCGAATTGACCCAGTGTTTTGCCCGCCTCGGATCCAACGTCACCCAGGTCGAGCTGGGTTCCCGCGTCATGATTCGCGAAGACGAGGAAATCTCCGAACTCGCGCGCGCTGCCCTCACCCGCGACGGCGTGACCGTGCTAACCGGCCATAAGGCAGTGCGCTGTGAGCGCGATGGAGAGCGCAAATTCATTGTCGTCCAACACGAACACGGCGAACAACGCATCGAATTCGATGCGCTGATTTGCGCGGTGGGTCGCTCGGCCCGGTTGACCGGTTACGGGCTCGAAGAGCTGGGCATCCAGACCGAGCGCACCGTGCAGACCAACGAATACCTGGAAACGCTTTATCCCAACATCTTCGCCGCAGGCGACGTCGCGGGCCCCTATCAGTTCACCCACGTCGCCGCGCATCAGGCATGGTATGCGGCGGTCAACGCGCTATTCGGGGACTTCAAAAAATTCAAGGCGGATTACTCGGTCATTCCATGGGCTACGTTCATCGATCCGGAAGTCGCGCGCGTCGGGCTCAACGAGCAGGAGGCCCGCGAAAAAAACATCGCCCATGAAGTCACCCGCTATGGCATCGACGACCTCGATCGCGCCATTGCCGATGGTTCGGCTCACGGTTTCGTCAAGGTGCTGACCGTGCCGGGCAAGGATCGCATCCTGGGCGTGACCATCGTCGGCGAGCACGCGGGCGACCTGCTGGTCGAATTCGTGCTGGCGATGAAGCACGGACTGGGGCTCAACAAGATCCTGGGCACCATCCACATTTATCCGACCCTGGCCGAGGCCAATAAATATGCCGCCGGGGAATGGAAGCGAGCGCATGCGCCGAAGAAACTCCTGGCGTGGCTGGAGCGATTCCATACCTGGCGGCGCGGAACCGCAACATGAAAAAAATCGCGCTGATCATTTTCTTCGCACTGCAAGCCGCCTTTGCGCACGCCGCCGCCTTCGACCAATCGGCGTGGGACGCCTTGCTCAAGAAGCATGTCTCTGCGCTACGCAACGGGCAGGCCACGCAGGTCGACTATGCTGGATTTGCCGCCGACCGCGGCCAGCTCAAGCAATATCTTGCCGCCGTATCGGCTGTCGCACCCGCCGAATTCGATCGCTGGGACCGGCCTTCGCAACTCGCATTTCTGATCAATGCCTATAACGCCAACACCGTTGAACTGATCCTGACCGGTTATCCGGACGTGGCGTCGATCAAGGACCTCGGTTCGTTGCTGCGCTCGCCGTGGAAGAAGCGCTTCATCCCGTTGCTCGGCGAGACCCGCTCGCTCGACGACATCGAACATGGCTTGATCCGCGAAGCAGGCCACTATGCCGAGCCGCGCATTCATTTTGCCGTCAACTGCGCCAGTATCGGCTGCCCTGCGTTGCGGCCCGAGGCCTATGTCGGTGAACGGCTGGATGCGCAACTGGAGGACGCTGCCCGATCCTTCCTGTCCGACCGCACACGCAACCGCCTGGAAGGCAATGCGCTGAAGGTCTCGAGCATCTTCAAGTGGTATCGGGGCGATTTCGAGAAAGGCTGGCGAGGCGCGTCCAACCTCGCAGGCTTCTTCGTGATCTATCGCCAGCCGTTGGATCTCGATGACGGCTCGGTCAGTCGCCTGAAGGCGGGAAAGATGGACATCGATTTTCTCGACTACGACTGGCGGCTGAATTCAAAGGCAAGCCGCGCGCCGTGAAACTTTCCGTCATCGTGCCGGTGCTGAACGAAGCGCAGCAATTGCCGGGCACGCTCGAAGGACTGTTGCGGCTGGTCCACCAGGGCACCGAAGTCATCATCGCCGACGGCGGCAGTGAGGACGGTTCCGCCGCCGTGGCCGAACGCGCCGGCTTCACGGTGGTTCGGGCGGCGCACGGCCGGGCCCGGCAAATGAATGCCGGGGCGGCGTTGGCGACCGGCGACGTGCTGTTGTTCCTGCATGCCGACACGCAATTGCCGGAGGGGGCGGGAATTGCGATCGCGCAGGCACTGGCGGACAACCGGTTTTTCTGGGGACGCTTCGATGTCCGAATCAGCGGGCGTCCTTTCATGCTGCGGGTGGTAAGCCGGATGATGAATCTTCGCTCGCGTGTAACCGGCATTGCCACCGGAGATCAGGCCATGTTCGTCACCCGCCCCGCGTTCGATGCCCTCGGCGGCTTTCCCGACCAGCCGTTGATGGAGGATATCGAGTTCTCGAGCCGGCTGCTGTCCCTTTCCCGGCCGGCTTGCATCGCCCGGTGCGTGACGACTTCGGGCCGCCGCTGGGAAACAAGGGGCGTATGGCGCACGATTTTGCTGATGTGGCGGTTGCGCTGGGACTACTGGCGCGGCGTACCCGCCCGGCAATTGGCCGAGGCCTATCGATGAACGGTGTTCGCGTCGTCATTTTCGCCAAGGCACCCCTGCCGGGAATGGCGAAAACGCGGTTGATTCCAACCCTCGGCGCTCAGGGTGCGGCGGACCTTGCCCGACGCATGTTGAGCCATACCCTGGCGCAGGCACTGGCCGCCGACGTCGGACCAGTGGAACTTTGCGTCACCCCTTCCCCGATCGAAACCTTGTGGCAATCGCTCGCCATACCGGCAAGCGTTGCATGGTCGGATCAGGGGGAGGGCGATCTGGGGACGCGGATGGCACGGGTCACGCAGCGTGTTACCGGTGCGGGGGAATCGGTGTTGATCATCGGCACCGACTGCCCGGCGCTCGATGCCGGGCATCTGCGTCGCGCAGCCGCATCGTTGACCCATTTTGATGCCACGCTGGTTCCGACTGCCGACGGCGGTTACGTATTGCTCGGCCTGAACCGATTTCACGCATCCCTTTTCGTGGACATCGAGTGGAGTACGCATTCCGTCGCCTCCGAAACACTAAGCCGCCTGGAGCAATTGGGCTGGAAGGTGCAGAACAATCCGATGCTGCACGACATCGACGAACCTGCCGATCTGGGCTTGCTGCCGCCAGCATGGCTGAGGGCGGCAAACGAGCTTGAACGCGAAACGAACCGGTAGTTGCACAAGCGCGGGGCAACGGAGATCATGAAAATCACTAGCGACAAACAAGGCTTTTCGCTGGTTTAACCGCGGAATCAGGCCGACAATTGTCCGGCTGCACCAGGACACGGAGCAACAATACAAACCTTCTGGAGGAAATGGCTATGAGGAACGCACTGCTGGCGTCTGTTTTATTGACGGGTCTGCTTGGCTTGGGCACCGGAGCGGCTTTCGCGGCCGGCGAGGAAGTCCAGGGCATCAAGGTAAACAAGGGAAATGGAAGTTCCGGTGACGGCAACACCATCAACATGAAAGGTAGTCCCCTGCCGCTGAGCGGGCAGGCGCTCAAGGTGGGAGATCCGCTGCCTTCGGCAATGGTCACGGCCGGCAATCTCGGCCCGGTCGACATCGCTACCGGCAACGGCAAGGTTCGCATTATCAGCGTGGTCCCGTCGGTCGATACGCCCACCTGCGAAGCGCAGACCCACCAGTTGAGCGAGAAGGACCGCAAGCTCGCCGAACAGGTCGAGATGATCACCATCAGCATGGACCTGCCGTTCGCGCAACAACGCTTCGCCAAGGAAGCCAAGATCAAGAACATCACCTTCTACTCGGACTACAAGACGGGACAATTCGGCAAGAACAACGGCTTGATGATCGATCCGCTGCACCTGCTGGCACGGGCGGTTATCGTGACCGACAAGAACAATATCGTGCGCTATATCCAGGTCGTGCCGGAAGTCACCGAACTTCCCGACATGGCAGCGGCAATGAGCGCGGCAAAGGCCCTGCTCTAATCCCTTTCCCACCGGGATAGTGGAATGCGAAGCCCCGCGTAAACGCGGGGCTTCTTTTTTGCCATGCCCGTTTTGATATCCTGCTGTCGTTTGCCATGAGGCCATTTGCCTGTTTGATTCTGCTGGCACTGGCGGGCAGTCCGGCCAAAGCGGCTGATACGCCGAATTCCACGATCGCGCCCTTCTCTACCGCATCGCCAGGCGCGGAGCTTCCCGCACCCTGGCGCATCAGCACGCTGCCGAACGTGCAGCGCGCCACGCACTACGCGCTGGTTGCCGACGGCGGAACGGTCGTGCTGCGCGCGCAGGCCAATGCCTCCATGGCGAGCGTCACGCATGCATTGAAAATCGATCCGATTGTCCTTCCTGTCATCACCTGGCGCTGGAAGATCAGCAACATCCTGAAGAAATCCGACATCCGCACCAAGGCCGGCGACGATTTTCCGGCGCGAGTCTACGTGCTGTTCGACTACGACATCCGCAAGCTCTCTATCCTGCAGCGGGCAAAGATGTACCTGGCGCGCAGCCGCTTTGGGAAGGACGTGCCAGCCGCCGCGCTGTGTTATGTGTGGGACGGAAAGGCACCAGTCGGCACTTCAGTTTGGAGCCCGTATACCGACCGGGTGCGTGTGATCGTCGTGGAAAGCGGATCGGCCAATCTGAATCGCTGGCGTGAAGTGCAGCGCGATATCGTCGCGGATTTCCGTGCGGCGTTCGGCGAGGATCCGCCGGCGATCTCGGGTGTCGCCGTTGCCAGCGACACCGATAACACCGGCGAGTCCGTCACGGCATTGTATGGCGACATCCGGTTAACTGCGCCGCCGCGGAACGATCGGTGAGCAAATCGGGAAGATCGGACTCAACTCGCGAATTCGTACAGTGCCGGACCCCAGATGATAATCAGGGCAATGAACAACAGAAGCAGATTGCCCGCATAGTCGAACAGGTCATCCAAGGCGTCCATGTTGAACTCCTCCGGTTGCGTTTCACATCCCTTTGTCGGTCGCCCCGCGGCGTCGCAGCGCGGGATCGTTTAAAAAATGAAATCACGCGAGGCGCCTGGCCGCCATGCGCTGTCCAGCCCATGTCTGACGGGAGGGGAGAAAATTCAGGCTGTTGTGCGCCGATGTTGATGAAAAATCTCTTTGATTTACACGCATAATTCGTGCATTCGGCGACACTGGCGCGTTGCCAGGTAGAAAACAAAACGGGGATTTCGAATGAAGCTTTCCCATTTCGCCAATTTAAAATGCCCCGCACGGGGTCTGTCATGCTGATCATGGGGCGGCGCCGGAGAAATCGACGGGATTTTCTGGCGCAGGCGACTGCGCTGGTTGTCACGCTGGGCGCCGGCGGGTTTCATGGACCGGCTGTGGCCATGATGCCGCGCGACCTGGGCAACATGGGCGCGGTGCAGGCGCTGCGTGCGCTGCGGCGCGGGGATGTCAGCGCCGAGCAGTACGCCAACTACTGCCTTGAACGAGCGCAGGCACTCGAAGGGCTCGGCGCCTTCATCGCGCTGGAACCGCAGCGGGTGCTGGAAGCAGCGCGCGTCGCCGACCGCCTGCGCACTGCGGGCAAGCCCGTCGGTCCGCTGCACGGATTGCCCATTGCAGTAACGGACAACATTGACGCGGCCGGCTATGCCACGACAGCGGCCACGCCCGCGCTGCGCGACAACCGGCCTTCCATCAACGCGCCCGTGCTTGCGCGTCTGCTCGAAGCTGGCGCGATTCTGCTCGGCAAGACGAACATGCACGAGCTGGCATTGGGCTACACGACCAACAACCCCGCCTACGGCACTGCCCGCAATCCCTACGACCAGTCGCGCAATCCCGGCGGCGGCAGTGGCGGGACCGCCGTGGCGATCGCGGCCCGCATGGCGCCGGCCGGACTGGGTACCGATACCGTCGGATCGGTGCGCGTGCCCGCCGCGCTGTGCGGCATCGCCGGATTCCGTCCGAGCACTGGCCGCTATTCCGGCGAGGGCATCGTGCCGCTTTCGCATACGCTCGATACCGCAGGCTCGATGGCCCGTTCAGTGGCCGATCTGATCCTGCTCGATGCCATCATGGCCGATGATGCTTCGCCAGTGGAGAAGATTCACCTCAAGGGCCTGAGACTGGGACTTGCACGTGCCTACTACTGGGCCGACCTCGATGCCGAGGTCGAGCGCATTGCCGCGGATGCGGTCGCGAAGCTGCGTGAAGCCGGCGCCGAGATCGTCGAAGTCGAACTTGCGCCCCTGTCCGCCGGGGCCTTTGAGACGCGTCGATGCCGTGCGATCCAGCATCACGAAGCACGCGCCGACATCGCCCGGTATCTGGCGCGCACCGGGACTGCGATCGATTTCGAGGCGGTCGCTTCGAGCATCGCGACATCCGGTGTGAAGGGTACATTCGAGCGTTTCGTGCTCGGGTCACAGGCGCCTACACGCCAGAACTACGATGCGGCGGTGGGGGAGTATCGGCCCGGGCTGCAGGAGGCCTATCGGGAGGCGTTCGAACACGGGCTCGATGCAATGATCTTCCCGATGACACAGGTGGCTGCACAGGCGGTCGGGAATGAGGTGGAATTCGAAGCGAACGGGCAAAGATTCCCGATGCTCGATCTGGGGCGCAATGCCGACCCGGGATCCTGCGCCGGCCTGCCCGGCGTCAGCCTCCCGGCTGGACGCACGACGGGCGGACTTCCGGTCGGCATCGGTATCGACGGGCCAAGCGGGGCCGACCGGCGGCTGCTTGCGATTGCCGACGCGGTCGAGGCCGCGCTCGGACACATTCCCGCGCCGCCGGTCTGAAGCCTCCGGCGCCGCAGCGCGGATCAGTCGTCGTCGCGCTTTCCAGTGCCGGGCCCCGGCACAATGCCGGTATCGGCCTGTTCCTGCTGGATCATTAGCTTGCCGGAGAATTCGACGACGCAGTAGCTGCTTATTTCGCAGGTCACCACGAGGTACGCATTCTCGCCGTCCCAGAAATATTGGGGGATCCGCTTGCGTGGACGCAGCGGTTCGCCATGCATACCCTTGAGTGTGTCGAGCAGAGACTTCTGGATGGGCCCGCCGTAAGTCTGGATCACACCAGTACTGAAGCGGTTCTTGTAGAACCGGTACGCGACCTTGAGGGCATCGACCTGGTTGATCTTCAAGACGTCGCCCGTCCGGCGGTAATAGACCACGTCGCCTTCGTTGCGCAGCACCGTCATCTCCTGGCTGTACTGCTCGAACGCCGCGCCCCAGGGAACGCCCCGGAAATCCGCGGGTTCGTTTTCCATTGCAGGCGTCGCCGTTGAATGAATCAGCACCGACGCTATCGCGATAGTGAATAAGGCGCGCATAAATTTGCTCCTGATTAGTTCGGTGGATTCGAGGTACGGTGGTTACTTGTTGACCTCGCCTTCCTTCCAGTTGGCGCCTTCGATGGCGAGCGTTTCCAGATAGGCGCCGATCTCGAAGATGGTCTTGTCTTCCAGGAAGGAAAAGGATGGCATGAACTGGGCTCGGCCGGGGACCTGGCGGCCGTTCTTCACCGTCGCATAAAAGCCGCGGAACCCGATCTTGAGCTTGCGCAGATCGGCGCCGGTGCCCATGTCGCCCATGCCATCGGCACGGCCGCCGTGACAGGGCGTGCAGGTATTGCGGAACCAGCCTTTGCCCGACCTGATCGCTTTTTCGTCTCCTGAGAGCGGATTCGCCGCAAGCAAATCCTGTCCGAGCGCCGTCCCGCCGCCGGACAATGCCATTGCAAGTGCGATCGCGGCCCCGGATGTTTTCCTGTATTTCATTCTCTCCCCTCTTGATCTCATGCGAACAAAAATGGAGGCGCCGAACATCGCGCCTCCATCAATGTGTTTCAACAAGGAAACGATGACCTCGCGCTTTACTCCAACGTAAACCCGACCACCATGCTGCCGAACTCGGACTTCCACGGCTCGTCGCGGCCGAAACCCGGCAGCCCGCCAACGGCCTGCACGATGTACTGCTTGCCATTGTGGGAGTAGGTGATCGGGCCGGACTTGGCGGCCACGCCGAGGTTCACCGAGTACAGCACCTTGCCGCTGGTCGCGTCGGCCACGGTGAATCCGCCACCCTGGGTGGTGTACACCGTGAGGTTCCCCGCCGTCGTCAGCATGCCTCCCGCGTAGCCGGGCTTGTCCTTGACCTCGTTGCGCCAGACTTCCTTGCCGCTCTTGAGGTTTACCGCCTTGTCGGTCTCGTTGCCCCAGGTGAATTCCTGATAGGCGCCGAAGTGCCGCACGTTGCTGATCACCTTGATTTCCTCGAACCCGTATTTCATGCTCGATTCCGACGCGGCGAGATACAAATTGCCGGTCTTCGGATTGTAAGCACTCGGATACATGTTCACCCCGCCCAGCAACGAGGGAAAGATCTCGACCGGATCGCCGCCTTCTGCGGGCAGCGGAATCGCGTCGACCGGACGGCCATTCTTGTCGTAGCCCTTGATCCAGGTGACCTTGTCGATGAACTTGTCGGCCTTGATGAACTTGCCGGTCATCGCGTCGAGGTGATGGACATATCCGGTCTTGTTGGGCTGGACGATGGTCTTCTTGCCATCAATGCTGATGATCATCGGTGTTTGCGGAATGTCGAAGTCCCAGGGGTCGCCCGGAACGCCGACATAACGCCATGCCACTTTGCCGGTGTCGGTGTTGACCGCCACGATGCTGGCTGCGCCGACGTTATCCATTTTGCCGCCGCCGCGATTCTTCGGGTTCCACTCGTAAGCGTTTGCAGTGCCGGTGTAATACATTTTAGTGCCGGCATCCCACGATCCGACGATCCACGGTCCCGCGCCGCCGAACTCCTGGCTTCCGGCCGGCCACGTGTCGTAGCCGGGTTCGCCCTGGGTCGGGATCATGGGCGCGCGCCATTTTTCCTCGCCGGTGCTGGCGCTGACGCCTACTACATAACCCTGCATGCCGCCTGTGTCGGTGGCGTTCATCGGGACGATGATGATGCCGCCAGGGAGTGCCATCGGGCCGACCGTGGTGATGAACCCGTTCGCATCCTTGGACTTCGCGAAGTCCTTCGGATAGGGGAAGCCGTCATACGACTTGACCCAATTGGCCTTGCCGGTCTTCATGTCGATCGAGTGCAGTTTCGCATCGTTGGACAGGAAGTACACATTGTCGCCGGCCAGTGCCACGCCGCGGTGCTTGCCGGTGAAGAACGGCACGTTGTAGCCACCCCAATCGTCCGGCAGCTTGTGCTCGTACTTCCAGATAATGTTTCCGGTGCCGCCGTCGACCGCGAACACCTTGTTGTCCTGCGGGAAGTAGAGCACGCCTTCGTGGTAACTCGGGGTTGCCTGTGCATCGGTCTTGCCGCCGGGCGACATGATCCAGGCGAGTTTGAGTTTCTTGGCGTTGCCCGCGTTGATCTGGTCGAGCGTGCTGTAGCGGTATGCGGCCAGATTTCCGTTGGTATGCAGCCAGGAAGCGCCGGCGTCGGCCGAGAGCTGGGCGTCACTTACCCCGGCCTGGACGCCGCCGGACAAACCGGCAATGGCGAAGGCAAGGGCCACTCCTTTTAGTTTCATCCCTTTTTTCACGTAAGTCTCCTCTCATCGAACAGTGCTGTTTGTACTGATGCCGGCGCGGGTTGTAGCCGCGTCAGTCCCCTTCAAACCCGCACTACCGGGAGTTCTCGGTGAAGGAATTGCATCGCGGATTCAAGCGGCAGACTGACCGATGAAAACCGGACTTGCCCTCTCTCCCCCAAGCCCCTGCAGACAGCACAGGTCTGAAACCTGCCGGACGGGCTCTTCGGCCCGTTCCTTGTTCTGGATTTCCTGCCGGTCGCGCCCTACTCGATGGGCCGCCCGACACCTCTGGTATAAAACTTCTTCAGCACGACGGCCGGCCCCATCAGGCACTTGTTGCCGTAGTCCTGAGAATTCGACGGGCAGACCTGGACGCATTCGTCGCCGTCGCCCACGTAGCCGGATTTGCAGCGCGGGTAGCAGATGTTGCCCTCGCGCTCCTCGTCGAATGCGCATTCCTTCTTGTCGACGGTACGTTCGGCCGCCTCCGCGGCAGGCACGGCCAGCGAAACCGATGTCAATAACATGATCCGCAGCCAGACTTTCATTGTTTCGACGATACTCCAACTTCCCGTTGCCCGTGCAATCGCGCGCGCAACTTTGACCGGTAAAAAAGAGCCGGAAACAAGCCCCGGCTCCAACGGAGAGACCTCAAACCGCGGAAATGCCCATGCACTGGTCCGCAGTGGAACTGTCACGCAGTTCGGCATAGCGGCCGTTGGCGTATACCAGAGGCGCGCGCGCGCCTCGCTCGAAGGCGACGACTTCGCCGACGAAAATCAGATGATCCCCGCCCGGATAGCGATGGACATTGCGGCAGGTGAAGCGCGCCGCCGTGCCCTCCAGAAAGGGCATGTCCGCGAGCCCCTTGCGCCAGGCCACGCCGGCGAACTTGTCGCCGCCGGTCGTTGCAAATCGCTCAGACAGCGGAATCTGGTGCCTGCCCAGCACGTTCACCACGAAGTGGGACGACTGCACGAACGCATCGAAGCTCGCAGCGTGCAGCGACAGACTCCACAGAACCAGCGGCGGCGAAAGCGACACGGCATTGAATGAATTCACCGTGATGCCTACCGGGTCGCCGGCAGCCGTGCGCGTGGTCACTACCGTGACGCCAGTCACGAACGCACCGAGCGCACGGCGCAGCAGCGCCGGATCGACCGGCATCTGGTTCATGGGCGGACCGGCGGAATGCATCATGCCGCCATGGCTTTCGCCGGCTCGACGGCCTCGATCGTTGGCCAGATGTGGCGCATGAATTGCTCCAGTTCCCAGATCACTTCGTCCTTCGGTTGCTGGGCGTAATGCCAGATGAGCGTCAGGTACTCGCTCGGGCACTTGGCGAATTCCTGCTGGAACTGCACGCGCGCCTGATCCAGCGTGCCGCCGAGGAACAGGCCGGATTCCTTCATGCTCTGCACCCAATCGACGTTGGCGGGCAGTTGCGGAAAGAACGGCGAATAGAAGTTCTTGTAGATGTCGAGGTCATACTGCACGAGCTTGCGGTTGAAGTCCTCGGCGCTCTTTGCGATGTGCGGCCAGCGCACCGTGTTCTGGCGCTCGCCGAACTGGAAGCTGTGCCCGTGCTTGGCAGCCTCCTCCTGATAGACGTGCGCGTACTTCGCCACGCCGTCGCCCTTGGAGAAATGCACCACGCGGAAACCATTGCGCGCGCAATAGCGCACCGAAGGCTCGCTGCGGCTCACCGCCACGAAGATCGGTGGATGCGGGTCCTGGTACGGCGCGGGGACGACGCTGAAACGGCGCAGCACGCCGTCGTCATCGACCTCGCCTTCGCCGCCGGCCGCGCGCGCGATCTTGTGTGCGGGGTAGCCAACGATGCCGGTTTCCTGCGGGAACGGCGCCTGGTAGTACTTGCCGTCGAGGCGCACCGAATCCTCCTTCCAGCACTGCAACACCATGTTCACCCGCTCTTCGAATATCTCGCGGTTGCGCTCATCGTCGCTGCCACCGTCCGAAAGTGCCGCCCGCGTTTCGGTGAACTGCCCCAACGTGTTGGTCCAGCGCGACTGGTAGCCGCGCGCGAACCCAACGAAATAGCGGCCACGGGTGATGTGGTCCAGGATCGCGGTTTCCTCCGCCACCCGGATCGGATCCTGCGTGGCCATCACGTAGCCGAGCGCGCCGATGTGGATCTTCTTGAACTGGGAGGCCCACCACGCGTTCAGGATGCCCGGGCTGGGCCCGACTTCGTAGCCCTCCGAGTGCAGGTGGTGTTCGATGGTGCTCGCACCCCAGACTCCGAGATCTTCCGCCGCCCGGATAATGTCGATCCAGTCGTGCAGTGCGCGGTGGTACGCGTCGCGGTTGCGCCCCAGCGGACGGCGGCGCTTGCGGTCGTCCTCGTCAGCGGCAGGCATCATGGGGTAGAGCTGGAGTATGACTTTCGGCGGAGCCATGTTTGTTTTTTTCCCCGAGGTGTCCGTTGGAAGTTCAGCGCAGTTTAGGTCGGCGTGATCGTCCCCCTCCAATAGTGGTTGGCTATGACCGTCATTGCGCCGGACGATGCCCCGGCCCGCCGGCGCCCGGCGCAGCGGGTAGCGCCGGGGCCGCCCGGATCTGTGCCTCGAGCATGGCGATGAAGCGCTCCGAGGCGACGCTTGGCGTGTGCCGTGGGGAGCGCAATTCGTAGATCTCGGTGAATAGCGCCGGCTCCTCGATCGGATTGATGGTAAAACGCGACGAGTCGAACTCGTTGATCAGCGCGATGGTTGGCAGGATGGTCGACCAGTCTGAATGCGCCACGAACTGCAGCGTGGCGCTCTGCCCGTCGATCTCCAGGGTCGTCACCGGCCGGAAGTCGCCGCGGTTGATGTGATGGTCCAGCGTATGTCGCAAGAAGTGATTGGAAGAAGGCAGCACCAGCCTCAAGTCGGCAATCTCTCCCAGCCGGTAAGGAGCGAACGGCATGCGGCCGCTGTTTCGCGCCGAGACCAGAACGAGCCGGTCGGTCACCAACAGGCGTAGCGACAATCCGAGGGCCGCTGCGGGGCGGCTGCAGATCGCGAAATCGACCGCGTCCGACAGCACCCACTCCGCGAGCGTGCCGCTCAACCCCTCCACGATGCGCACCGCAACATTGGGATAGGTTGCGGTATAGCGCGCCAGCACCGGCGCCAGCGGTCCGTGGCAAATCGAAGGCATGATGCCGGCGGCGATCGATCCCGCCACTTCGCCGCCGAACGCCTGCATTTCCTCGCCGACCGATTCGAGCCGCCGCAGCAGGTCCTGGCAGATGGCGTAGAAATGGCGCCCCGCCGGCGTCGGGTTCACGCCGTGCGCGGAACGCTCGAACAGTTTCACGTTCAGCTCCTCCTCCATCTGCTGGACGTGGACCGTGAGCGCCGGCTGCGCAATGTGCTCGCGCTCCGCGGCGCGAGTGATGCTCCCGGCCTCATAGACGGCGACGAAGAGGCGGATTTTACGGACGTCGACCATCAGCCACCCAGGTAAGTGTCGACCAGCCGGTCGTCGGCGAGGAAGCCCGCCCATTGGCCCTTGCCCACTTCGTGCGCCACGCGCCCGACCGAAAGTACATAGGCGCGGTCGGCCACTTCGGCGGCAAGCGCCACGTTCTGCTCCACCAACAAAACCCCCATGCCGCGCAAACGCAGGGCGCCTATCGTCCCCATGATCTGCTTCACCACCAGCGGCGACAGCCCGGTGGAGGGCTCGTCCAGGATCAGCAGTTGCGGCTGCAACAGCAGCGCGCGCCCGAGTGCGACCATCTGCTGCTCCCCGCCGCTCATCAGCTCGACCGGATCGTCGAGACGCTCGCGCAGGAACGGGAACAGCGCCAGCACTTCATCGACGCCGAAGCGTTTCTCGCCTTCGAGTGTCGCCCGCGCATTCAGGTTGCCCAGCGCAAGATGCTGGCGCGCGGTCATCGGGCCGAACAAGTGACGGCCTTCGAGCACGACGCCGATGCCGCGGCGCGCGCGTTTGTGCGCCGCAAGCCGGGTAATGTCCACGCCCCGATGCACGACGCGCCCGGCGCGCGTCGGTATCAACCCGCACAGTGCCGCAACCAGCGTGCTCTTGCCCGCGCCATTGGCCCCGATCACCGCAACGGTTTCGTTGGCCGCGAGGCGCAGCGATACATCCCGCAGCACCGCCACCCCGCCATAGCCGGCTTCCAGGTTTTCGACTTCGATCATCGGCGCCAGGTCCATGCTCTAGATGCCAAGGTAGGCCTGGCGCACGCGTTCGTCCTGCTTGATCTGCGCCATGGCGCCCGAGGCAATGATCGATCCGAAGCACAGCACGTGCACGCGGCTTGCCACGTCAACCAGGTGCATGTCGTGCGATACCAGCAAGATGGTGATGCCTTGGCGGTTCAGCCGCTGCAGCAGTTCGCGCAACTGGCCGATCTCCGTGGTGTTCAGTCCCGAAGACGGCTCGTCGAGCATCAGCAGCCGGGGCCGGCTGACGCAGCCGCGAGCCAGTTCCACCAGCCGCTGCATGCCCGCCGGTACCTGCCCCGCCGGCCGCTCCATCACCGCGCTCAGGCCGAAGCGCTCCCCGGCTTCCGCGGCTTGCGCACGCATCAGCTCCACCTCAGCGCGCGAGCGACGCGTGCGCAGCATGTTGCCCGCCACGCCGGACGCAAGATGGCGATAACAGCCGATCATCAGGTTCTCGCGCACGCTCAGTTTCCCGAACACCTTCGGCGTCTGGAAGGTGCGCACCAACCCGGCCCGGCTGCGCGTCTGCACCGGATCGCGCGTGATGTCGCGCCCGTCGAACCGCACGCTACCGCGCTGCGGCGGCAGGAATCCGGAAATGATGTTGAACAACGTGCTTTTGCCGGCGCCATTGGGCCCGATCAGGCCAGTCAGCGATCCGGCGGGCACGCCGAAATCCACGCCGCGCAGCACCTGCAGGCCGCCGAAACTGTGCGACACCGCGGTGACGTGCAGAAGCGGGTCGGCCGTTTCCGTCGTCATGGTCATTTCGCCGCCCGCGAGCGCCACCAGTTGCGGATCGCGCCGCCGAACCCCTCCGGCAGCAGGATCACGGCGGCAATCAGCGCCGCGGCGAACACGAAGGCATGAATGTCCCCGAGCCGGCTCAGCCACTGCGGCAGGATGGTGATGAACAGCGCGCCGAGTACCGGCCCCCAGACCGTGTACACCCCGCCCAGCACTGCCAGCAGCAGGAAACTGATCGCGCGGTCGATTGCGAAACTGTCCACGCTGACGAAGCTCACATAGTGGGCGAACAGGCTGCCCGCTGCCGAGCCGAGCGCGGCGCTCAGCACGAACATCTGCACCTTCAGTTTGTGGATGTCCACGCCGAGCGCGGCCGCGGCCTCCGGTGAATCGCGCATCGCCCGCAAAGCAAGGCCGCTGCGCGAATGCAGCAAATTGTGGTGCAACACCAGCAGCAACAAGGCGATCGGCCAGACCAGGAAATAGAAGCGCAGGGGCGTATTGAACGCGAAACCGAAGGGTGCGATCCACGGTATGCCGCCGATACCGAGCGTGCCACCGGTGAGCCAGTCCCACTCCAGGAATAAAACCTGCCCGATGATGCCCAGCGCGAGTGTGGCGAGCGCAAGGAAGTGTCCGGATAACCGCAGGATCGGCCAGCCCACCAACGCGGCGATGCCGGTGCTCAACGCAATGCCCGCTGCAATGCCCACCGGGCTCGGCAGCCCTTTCTGCACGCAGAACCAGGCGGTGCAGTAGGCGCCGATGCCGTAGAACACGCTTTGCGCCAGGCTGACGATACCGCACTGGCCCAGCAGGAAAGCGACCCCGAGACCGGCGATGCTGTAGAGACCGGCGAACACCAGCAGATCGACAATGTGTCGCGTGGCGAAGAACGGCAGCGCCGCCCATAGCAGGAACGCAAGGCCCCAGACCAGAACACGCCTCGATGGCGACATTCAGCCCCCTTTGCGCAACCGCCGGCCCAGCAACCCGTTGGGCATGGCGATCATGATGACGATCAGGATGGCCATCGCGATCACGTCCTTGTAGCCGGAGGAAACCGTGACGATCGCAAGCGATTCGAGAAGCCCGAGCGTTACGCCACCGACGATGGCGCCCATCGGATTGGCCAGCCCACCGAGAATCGCAGCGGCAAACCCCTTCAAGGTGAGCAGCAGCCCCATGTCGAAATACACCGTCACGAGCGGGCCGACCAGAACGCCGGCAAGCCCGCCGACCAGTCCGCCGAGCACGAAGGTAAGCGTGCGCATCAGCGGCACATCGATGCCAGTGGTGAGTGCGCCTTCTGCGTCCAGTGCGGCGGCCATCATCGACAGGCCGAGCGCGGTCTTCGCAAAAAAAACCCGCAGCGCGCCCATCGTCGCGAGGCTGATCGCGATCAGCCACAGCGCATGAGTACGGATCGCGGCATCGCCGATGACGACGATGCCTTCGCCGCCAAGGCCGGGAAGCAAATGCGAATCCCGGCCGACGGCGTACAAGACCAGTGCAGATACCGCGAAGGCGACACCCAGCGTGAGCAACAGATAGCTGTCTTCGGATCCGCCGCGCCGGCGCAACGGGCGAATCAGCAGCACTTCCATCAGCCAGCCCGCGATGCCGCCCACCACCACCGCGGCGGCGAAAGCCGGCGCCATCGGCCAGCCGAATCGTTCGAGCAGCAACGCTGCGGTGATGCCGCCGATCAACGCGAAGTCGCCCTGCATGGCGTTGATGATGCGCGTGCCGCGGAAGATGGATGCCAGACCCAGTCCGATCAGTCCGTAGACGAAACCATTGGTCAGGCCGGAAAGGATCGACTGAAGGAGAAGGCTCGGGCTCATCGCGGCGATGCGGTCATCGGGCTGCGGGTCCGAATGCCCACAGGCACGCCGCCGCCGGGACACGGCAAACTGCTCCCGCGGTGGACCCGGCCATCACTGGCCCCGCTTATTTGCCGGCCTTGAAGGAAAGGCGCGTGTAGCGGCCCTTTACCAGCTTCGAATAGATGTAACTGTCCAGCTCGATGCCGGTCATGTCCGCGGCGGCAAAATTGTACTGCGCGACCACGCCGCGGTAGCGGGTGGCGCGGATCGCGGCGGCGATGGCTTCCCCTCCTGCATCCGGTCCGGCCTTCTCGAGGGCCTGCGCCAGGACGTGCGTCGCGTCCCATCCCGCCGCATCGTAGGTCTTGGGCAGCGCGCCCTTCTCCTTGTGGAAATAATCCACGAATTCCTTCTGATGCGGTAGCGGATCCTCGCCGACGATGAACTCCGCAAAGGTGATGTCGTCGGCGAATTCGCCCATGCCCTTCACGTATTCGTACGACGACGATCCGACAGCGGAAACAATCGGCTGGGTGATGCGCATCTGACGGGCGTTGCGAAACGGCACCGGCGAGGTGGCGATAATGCCCACCACATCCGGCTCGGCAGCGCGGACCTTGGCTGCCTGCGTGCTCACGTCGGTCGCACCAACCTCGAATTTCTCCGCGGCAACGATCTCGATGCCGTATTCCTTGTAGAGGTTCTGGATATTGTTCAACACCAGCTGGCCGTAGCCGGAGTCATGCAACAGGCCGAGCTTCTTTGCCTTCAGACCGTTGGCGATGTATTCCAGCATGGCGCGCGCATTGAGCGCCTGCGGCGGCAGCATGTGGAACAGCGACTTGTAGGTCGATTCGATCGCCGGACCGAAACCGGTCATGCACAGTTGCGGCATTTGCATGCCGTTGGTCACGCTGGCAACCGCGCCGGTGCTCGCGGTCAACGAAGGCCCGAGCAGGGCGACGACTTTCTCCCCATGGATCAGGGCTTCAGCCTTGCTCTTCGCGATGTCGGGCTTCGAGCCGTCGTCCTCGATGAGGATTTGCAGCGGACGGCCGCGGATGCCGCCGCGCTCGTTGATGCGCTTTTCCGCGAGCAGGATGCCGTTGCGCTCGGGACCGCCGAGTCCCGCGCCCGGTCCGGTCAACGACAGCACCGCACCAACCTTGATCGGCTCGCCGGCCGGCTGTTGCGCCAACGCGAGGACCGGACACAGCGCCAACTGCAGCAACAGTCCGCGGAAAACCTGCACGAAAATCCGCATCATGGGTGAAGCCCCCCTGAATTATTGGAATTTTTCTTCGCGCGCACCCGTTCCACGGACGTCGCGCCCCCCCACACTCCGGGCCGTAGTATGCCGCGAGAAAGTTTCCGGGTCTACGTGATGAACTAACAAAGGGAAAATGATGCAACCATTCTTTTCCCAATCGCAAGCGGCTTCCTAATGGATTTCAGTGATTACTCGATACTGAATGCGCAGCGCGTATCGCTCGCCCGGCGGTTCGACGCCGGCCCAATGCGGCGGCGCATCCACGCTTGTCGACGATCACGGGCATGAACCAGAAGACAGCAATCTCCGTGTAAATCCGCGGGATTCGTTGCAATGTGCGAGAGCGCGCGTCGCTCGCCTACTCGATCAGCGCGCTAATTTGACAGTTTCTTTCCGCGCCGCGATGCGCCCATCTTTGCCCTTGGGGATCCGCCACGAGCCCGTACGCCAAACAGCTGCAGCACGTCCATGTACGGCAGTTCGAAATTCGCCGCCTCGGCCGCGTCTCCCATCTCCTGCGCGATGATGATGCGAGCGGTCAACGCAAGATGGTCTCGCATCGCGATCGCGGCCTTCATTGGCTCCCGGGCCTCGATCTTCCTATAGATGTCTTCGTGATCGTTGTAGATATCCTTCGTACCTCTGTTGATTCCCCACGTCGACACGCCGCGTGCCATCTGCAGATCGAACAAGGACTGGATAATGTTCGCCAGACGCTTGTTTCCCGATGCTTGCATGATGGTCCGATGGAATCGGACGTCCGGTTCAAGGTGCTGCCGCGGGGTCGTCGATTTGGATGCAGCGAGGCGATCCATCGCCTTCAATGCCTGGCGCAATTCGCGCAGGTCGTTCGGTCCTGCTTGCTGTGTGGCGCGATACGTCGCCGGCACTTCCAGCAACAGCCGCAGGGAAAACATTTCCTCCAGATCATGGACAGTGGTTTGGAGAATTCGCGTGCCCCGATTGCGCTCGAAACGTACCATGCCCTGATCGGCGAGCTTCAGAAGCGCTTCCCTCACGGGCGTGCGTGACGTCTCGAGTGTTGCCGCAAGTGCCTGCACCGAATGCAGGCTTCCCGGGGCGAGCTCGCCCAGGATGATGGCATTGCGAATCGCTTCGAAAACCTTGTCGGTAAGACTTTCCCTGTCTGTGACAACTTTTTTCATTGTTGTGAACCCTCCCGGTCACGGGTACAAGGCGATCGCGGGTCAGGGGCGACCGCGATTCGTCAATTTACCGTCTATTCGTCGCTGGTGGCGAAAGCTCCGAAGCACATGGTCAGACTTTCCGATTCGGTCGTAACGCTTTGCCCGTCCGACGATCGAAGAGCCGCGCGCCATCGAGCTTCAGGCGCAGGTGCAGTCGATCTCCGATATTTACGCCGCGAAGTACCCTCGTCCGGTACCGAACGATGTCGGAACCAAGACGCAGGGAAATTTGCAGATCGCGACCGACCATTTCGTGGAAGTACACTGTGGCCGCAATGGCTCCGGCCTCCCCCTCGGCGACCAACTCCACGTGCAGTGGACGCAGCCCCAGAAGTAGTTCCGGGCTGGAGGCAGGCGCGGCGGCATCGGCAAGGTGGCGCGGAATCTCAACGGGTACTCCGTCGATCTCCAGCAGGCGCGTACCCGAGCGTTCGATCAGTTGCGCCGCGACCAGGCTCATCGGCGGATCGCCGAGAAAGCCGGCAACGAACGCGGTATCTGGTTCATGATAAAGAGAAAGCGGAGCGCCGATCTGCTCGATCTTCCCGTCTTTAATGACTACGATGGTGTCGGCGACGGCCAGGGCTTCCTGCTGGTCGTGGGTCACGTGGATTGTTGTGGTCCCCATCTCCCGATGAATCAGTTTGAGTTCCGCCCGCATTTCGTGACGCAATCGGGCGTCCAGGTGCGTAACCGGTTCATCCAGTAGCAGTACGCGCGGGTGGCGGATAAGTGCACGTCCGAGTGCCACGCGCTGCTGCTGACCTCCGCTCAGTTGATTCACCGCCTTCTCGAGGAGTAGCTCGATCTTGAGCTTGCTGGCAATGGCCGCAACTCGTTGGTCGATCAATGCTCTCGCATATTGTCCGCGCCGAATCGGGGCCAGAAGGGGAAACTCCAGGTTCTGGCGTACCGACAGATGGGGATAGAGTGCGTAGTTCTGGAACGCCAACCCAACGTCTCTCGCGTGAGAAGGGAGGTCATTCGCCCGGTTGCCACCGATATACACGTGTCCCGAATCGGGTTGATCGAGACCTGCGATTATGCGCATCAAGGTCGTCTTGCCACACCCCGAAGGCCCAAGCAGACAAACATACGCTGATGGTTGAATGCAAAACGACAATCCTTCGAACAATGCGAAGGATCCGAAGGATTTGTGAAGATTCTCAATCCGCAGTTCGTCCATGTGGCAGCATCACTTGATGTTGTCGAGGCCGGTAAACAGATTGGTGCCGTCCGGACCGAAAAGATGGACCTGCGCGATAGCGAGCTTCAGCCCGACCGTCGAGTTGGTTATGGGAGCTTCGATGGAAGGAACAACGGCGTTGATCCGCCCGACAGCCGTCTCGGCTACCACAACGCTGGTATCGCCCTGCGGCTCGACCACCGCTACGCGCGCCCTTAGCGACAGCGGCGAGTCCACATTCACGATTTCCACGTCATCCGGGCGCACTCCCAACTCCAACGGGCCCTCGAGCATTGTTCCCGTCACCTTGCGTGTCTGAATCGGAGTAAGGGGAATCGCCAGATCATCGACACGAATGGAGATCGATCCAGCATCTGCAATCAAATTGACCGGCAGCAGGTTGAGCGGCCATTCACCGATGAATTGCGCCACAAATCGATTTACGGGCCAATTGAGCAGATCGTGCAGGCTACCGACTTGCTGCAGCCGGCCTGCGTTCATCACGGCGATGCGGTCGCCGACCGCCCCGGCCTCCTGTTGGTCGTGGGTGATGTAAACCGTGGTGGTCCCCCGCTGCTCATGCAGCCGTCGAATTTCCGCGCGCAATTCCGCGCGCAGATGAGCTTCGAGATGGCCGAGCGGTTCGTCCATCAAAAAGATCCTGGGATGCCGAATGAGGGCACGTCCAAGAGCGACGCGCTGCCGCTGCCCGCCGCTGAGGGTTTTGGGGCGGCTATTGATCAGTTCGGTCAGGCGAAGGGTTTCGCAAACCCGCAAGACACGATCTCGAATCTCGTCTTTGCGAACACGTCGGGCGACCAGAGGCATGGCGATGTTGTGATAGACATCCAGGTGCGGATACAGCGCGTAGTTTTCGAACACCATTGCCATGTCCCGGTTGCGCGCCGAGACGTCATTAATCCGCGTGCCGTCAACCAGGATGTCACCAGCGGTGATCGGTTCCAGTCCCGCGAGCATCCGCAGGGTCGACGATTTGCCACAGCCCGACGGACCGAGAATGCACACGAATTCCCTATCCTCAATCACGAGGTCCAAATCGCGCATCGCCGACGTCCCATCCGGGTAAGTCTTCGAGATCGACCTGAATTCGATCCGGGGCATGAGCTATCGTATTGCGCCGAAGGTCAGACCGCGCACGAGATGCTTCTGCAACATCGCAGTGAACAGAGTGATCGGCAGTACGGCGATCACGCCAACCGCCATGTACTCGCCCCACGCGAGCCCCATGGCATTGGAGAAGCCCGACAGATACACAGGCAAGGTCGCCGCGTGCGTCTGCGTCAGGATCACAGCGAAAAGGAATTCATTCCAGCTGAAAACGGCGGACAGGATCGCCGCGGTGACGATGCCCGGCCGGACGAGAGGAAGCGCCACGCGTCGGAATATCTGAAGTCGGGTATAGCCGTCTACGAGCGCCGCCTCCTCGATTTCGATTGGAATTTCCATGAAAAAGCCTCGCAACAGCCAGATGACGAGCGACAAATTCATGCTTGTGTAGATCAGCACGAGGGCGATGCGGCTGTCGAGCAGGTCGAGTTGCAGGGCCATCAAATACACGGGTACTACGAACGCGATTGGAGGCGCGAAACGGGTCGACAGGATCCAGAACGACAGCTGCTTTCGGCCGCGGAAGGGAAAGCGCGCGAGCCCGTAGGCCGCCATCGAACCCAGTCCGACGGAGAGTATGGTGCTAAATGCGGTGATGATCACGCTGTTGACGATGAATGCAAATGCCCCTTGTCCGCCGAACACGAACAGCGCCTGGTAGAAGTTCTTGAACGTCGGATCAAAGAGCCAGACAGGCGGCCACGCGAATATGTCGCGTTCCGCCTTCAGTGACGTGGTCAAGATGATATAGAAGGGGAAAAGACAAAACCCTACAAAGGTGCCCGCGACGAGATAGCGGGCCAGGACGGCGGCGGGCAAGAGGCGAAAGCCCCCAGCGGGCTCGCCGCCCTTCGCTGTCGCGGTGGCGCTTGCGCTGCGACTAGGTTTCATGGAGCGTGAAGCGGCGGACGAGGAATTGGCTCATGATGGTGACCAGGATGATCATCAGAACCGCCATGGCCGCAGCGTAACCGAGGTTGAGGGATGTGAAACCTGTGGCATACAGATACCAGGGCACCACCTCGGTTTGGCCCCCTGGCCCTCCCTTGGTCATCATGAACACCAGTTCCACCGTCCGCAATGCATCGACGGCGCGAATCACGCCAACGATCAGGATCGCCGGCCGCAGCAGCGGCAGCGTAACGCGCCAGAAAATCTGCCACTCGTTCAGGCCGTCCATTCGCGCCGCCTCGTAGACATACTCAGGCAACCCTTGCAGTGCGGCGAACAGAACCAGCATGACGAACGGGGTCCATTGCCACGTGTCGGCCACAATGATGCTCAACAGCGCCAGTTTGTCGCCGGTCAGAAACGGAACGCCGTGCCCGCCCAGAACCGTGAGAAACCAATTCACGACTCCGAAGTTCTCGTTGAACATATAGAACCAGACCAGGCCGACCACCAGTGGCATCAGCATGATCGGAAGGAGTGAAAGCTTTCTCAAGGTGGCCAATCCCGGCAAGCGCGAATTGAACACGAACGCCAGGGCAAGACCGAGGGCGAGCTGGACAGTCACAGCCCCCGCCACAAAACCAAGGGACACCAATATCGAGTTGACGAACCGGTCATCACCGAAGAGCAGTTCGTAGTTCTGCAACCCGATGAATCGCCGCGCCTGCAGACCCGCCAGCCGCCAGTAGTACAGGCTGATATCGACGGCGTAGAGCATGGGGAAAACATTGAGCGCCAACAACACCAGAAGGGCCGGGCTGATGAGAAGCAACGCGGCGCGGCGCGCGTCTCGATCAAGACTCATTGCGGCCCCCTTCCGCCGCCCCGGAGCCTGACTGTCTGCGCGCTCGCGACGCCGCCGGCAAAGGGTGATGGTCTCCCAAATACGGGGCGTCGCGCCGACACTTAATAGTACCCGGCCTGCCTCATCAACTGGTCGAGGATCTTCTGGGAGTTCGTTACCGCCTGCTCGGGTGTGACCTGCCCGGAGGTCATCCGGTGCATCTCGGTTCCCACGGTATCGACGATCTGCTGCAGCTCCGCGACCGGGGGGCGTTCCCAGCCATTGAACACGCCTTGCCTCGAGAAGGCGTCCACGGCAGATATTACGGGGCATCGCGCGACCACCTGAGGATCACTGGCAACGCTGTGGCGGGGGGCCACACAGTCGCCGTGCTTCGTCAACTCGGTCAACATTTCTTTGGTCGTCAGCCACTCGATCAGGGATCGACAGGAACCATCCGCCGAGCGACGAGGCAGGCGGGAAACCTGGGCCCGAAGGCTTGGGAACGTATCCGACTTTGCCGTGTACCGAAGAAGAAGCGTCGAGATCCCACATCGCCGTCAACGCCGACCAAACGTAGAGCATCGCGCAGTTGCCCTGGTTGAATACGCGGTTTCTCTCGTCCCATGCCATGTTGAGGATGCCTGGTGGGGAATAGTCCATCAGGCCTTTGATATAGTTGGCTGCCGCACGGCCAGCCGGGCTGTCGATCATCGGCTTCATGTTGGCGGGTTTGATGTTTTGAATATCGAATCCGCTCCCCTGTTTCGCCAAAGCGATGGGCGGCTGGTGGTAATCCCCCATCGTGTACAGATACGTCTGCCCGAGCGGCGTGCCACGGGCTCCGTTCCAGCAGATGCCGGCGACACCCGGCTTGAAATTGTGCAGTTTTTTCGCTGCGGCGAGCAGTTCGTCCGTCGTCTTCGGCGGTTGCAGCCCTGCCTCCTTGAACAGATCCTTTCGGTACGCGAGGATCTCGGAGTCGAACTGCGTACCGAGCCAGGCAGCTTCCTGAAAATCGGTGCCATCGATGCCGCTTTTCTTGATGTAAGACGTCAGGTCGACGAGACCCGATTTGTACTCCCCGTATTGCGACGCCTCGACCGCGACAATGTCATAACTCGAAACCTTGTTCTGGAAATTCAAGAGGGTCTGCTGATGCAAGGCGTCGAAATCGACTACGCGTAGTTCGATCTTCCCGCCGGCCGCCTTCTCCAATTGGCCATGGATTCTTTGCATGGCCTGAAATGCAGGGTCGCCAATGGCCAGAATCCTCACCGTTCCACCGTTGAGGACCGAATCGGCGGCGCTTGCGCTGCCGACGAACGAGTTAATTGCGACAACCATTGCGCCGATTACCACCGGCAGGCGCGTCAGGCTTTCGATTCTTCTGCGCTGTAGCATCACTTAATCTCCCCTTCGTTAGGATAGCGAATCAACGATACGTTGAACCAGATCGAACTCCTTACGCGTCCGCGGCGCGCGCGCTCAGGCCTTGAGCGGCATGGCGACCGGGCGCATGGGTGCTCCAGTGGCTCCGCGGAGCTTGAGACACGCGCCGAAGAAAGCGAACTCGTAAACCTTGTCCGCTGCGAGTTCCTGCAGATTGGCAATCTCGAGAATCGGAATGCCCGCTTCGGCCAAGAGATACGTGTGCACCACTTGCCAGTTTTCCGGGTCGGCAGACGGGAATTGCTCCAGGGTATGCGTGTCGGAGCCGATCGTGACCGCCCCGGCCTGTGCAAGGAAGACAGCTCCCTCGCGTGTCAGACCTGGAGGATTGGACATGTAACGGACCGGATCGGGCCACGCCCGTATGCGTCCTGTGCGCAGAAGCACCACATCACCAGCGCAGAGGTGGATTTTTTGATGCTTGAGACAGGCGGTAATCTCTTCCGGTCCAATAGGATGGCTGTCGGGAAGTTCATCGACACGATGCATACCGGCGATGTCCAGGAGCACGCCGCGAGCTATCACCGGCGGGTGCTTGTCCGCCCCGCATACGTCCCAAGTCCGGCTCCCGATATGCTCGTCAGTCTTGAAGTGATTGAAAATCTCGCCGTGATAGCCGAAGTGATTCAACGCATCGATGTGTGTTCCGCAATGCGTGTACATGGATATGGCGTCACCCGAATAGGACACCAGTTCGTTCGCCTTCTCGCCGATTCCCATTTGATCGTCGATTCGCTCTCCCTTGGGCGTGTGGGTCATCCAGACCTGGTAGCCGGGATCACCGGCCTGGTCCCAGCTTGGCATTCCCACGAAATAATCCACCGCGAGATCGAACATCTTTGACGCATCGGCGCGGCCGACGACGGCTTCGCGCGAAGCACGATCGATCAGGTTGAGCATCCCGATCTCATCCTTCGAGCCGAATGGACTGGTCGTCGCCTTTCGGAACGTGGCGCTATAGGCCGCGATCTTTTTCTTCTGCGCTTCGTTCACTATTCCCGGTGTGCACATCATTTACTCCTCGCGAAATCTGACGTCCCAGTGTGGCATGTGACATGTTACTGGTCAATAGGCCGCCAATCAAACGAGAGAGGGTTCTCGATGTACCCTCTTTCCGCCAATGCAGTGGAGAAAGGGATCAGGCGGCCGGGAGGGAGTGGCAGCCGTCATAACCTTGATCGGCTGCGCCGCCAAAGGTTAGTCGCTGCCTGAACGAGATCGCATCCATATTGGGAAGAGCGCGGGAACCGCCCCGCGCGCCATAGTTGACGTGGCGCGACCGTGTTGACGAACCAGAGGGTTCTCGAAGTACCCTCCCTCTCCGCCAAATAAAAAAGACCCACATGGGGTCCTTTTTATTTGGCGGTGGTGGCAGGCTCAAGCGAACCCGTCTCCAGTCCAAAGTCGCCGCTAACAGGGAAAAATACAGGGAATTTCACTCGCTTTTGCGGTTCAAATCGTGCGCCACTGAGCCAAAACCCGCATCCAGAACGATTCTCAGGCCATCTTCCCCGTCGCCAGGCAAGATGCGGAACACGGAATTAATTCGGGCCTATCAGGGAATTTGTCGGGAAAAACAGGGTTTTTCTTCTCCACTCCGTCTACGGCTAAATTTGCCGGAACTATTGAGCCCTACGGCAGCACAGCCACGCCCAAATAAAGACACCAGTGGCCACTTGATTATCAATTTGCGACTCACAGACTAATTCGCATTGAAATTGTCGGGAGTTTGCCCATGGCGGAAGGAGAACCGCGCCATTGTTCGTCACCCGGTGGGAGGCGGGGCCAGGAATCTGGTTTCGAAGATCTCGCCTGGCAGCGGTTTGCTGAATAAATAGCCCTGTATTTCGTCGCAGTTCAGCAATCGCAGCAGGCGTGATTGCTCCTCGGTTTCGACGCCTTCGGCCACCACCTTGAGCTTCAGCGAATGCGCCAGGTTGATGATGGTGGATACTAATGCCAGTCCCTCCTGCTCTGCCGTCATTTCGATCACGAACGAGCGGTCGATCTTCAGCGTATCCACCGGCAGTTTGGACAGGTAGCTCAGTGAAGAGAAGCCGGTGCCGAAGTCGTCAATGGCTATGCTGATGCCCATGTTCCGGATCGCATGCAGGCTGGAACTGTTGTGGTGCACATCCTCCATGATCAGGCTTTCGGTGATCTCCAACTCCAGTCCGGCCGCCGCCCACGCGTCAACGCCGATTGCCTCCTTGATCTCGGCAATGAAGCCGTGATGGCGCAGTTGCAGCGGTGACACGTTCACCGCGACGCGCACCGCAGCCAGGCCCGCACTGCGCCAGCGCAGGTAGTCTGCGATGGCTTGGCGCAGCGCCCAGCGCCCGACGTCATAGATCAGTCCGGTTTCTTCCAGGATCGGGATGAAGCGGCCCGGCGGCACCAGGCCCGTGCGCGGATCATTCCACCGGATCAGCGCTTCGGCGCCGGTCATCTCGCCGCTCACGAGGTTCACCTTGGGCTGGTAATGGAGCACGAACTCGCCCTTGTCGAGCGCCTGGCGCAACTGGTTCTCCAGGGTGAGGTTGCCGGCCACCGTTGCGGTCATCCTCTGCGTATAAAACAGGTAGCGATCACCGCTCGCTTTGGCCTTCTTGAGGGCCGCCTCGGCGTTCTGCAGCAGGGTATCGGCGTCCGTGCCGTCATCGGGAAAAAGCGCGCCTCCGACTTTGATGGCTATCCGGAGTTCCGTTTCGTTCAGGCGGAACGTATGGTCGAGAAACGCTCGCATCTTCCTTTCGAGCAGGCTCGCAATATTGCCTTCCTGCGTCAACTCCGGCACCACGACGGCGAAATGATCCGCACCCAGGTGCGCCAGCAGACTCGGGTCTCCCCCATCGCGCGACAAAAACGCCGACACCTGTTTTAGGAGCGCGTCGCCAGCCGGGCGGCCGAGGCTGTCGTTGATGTTTTTGAATCGCTCCAGATCAAGGATAAACACGGCAAGCTGGTGGCCGCCGCTGACCGCGCTACGCATGTACTGCGCCACCCGCTCCAGAAACAGGCTGCGGTTCGCGAGTCCGGTGAGCACATCGTAGTAGGCGAGGTAGTTGAGCTTTTCCTCTTTTTCGATGTGATCCAGCGCGAACGATATGTCGCTGGTCAGGTCCGTCAACAACTTCAACTCTTCTTCATGGAAGAATTCACTCTCGCTGGCATATAGCGCGAAAACGCCCACCGCTTGATCCGACACAATCAGCGGCAGTACGGCCAACGAGCGAACTCCGGATTTGCCATGTTGCTTGCCCAATAAAGCCTTGGGGTCACTTAGCGAATCGTTGGACACAACGATCTTCTTCTCCCTGATCGCCTTGCCGATCATGGTTTTCGACGCGCTCTCGCTAGATGACAAGTGGCCTTTGATGGCGGTCATGAGTTCCTCATCCACGCCTGCCGACGCGACCGGGACGATCTTCATCGAGCTCCGATCGACCATGCTTATCAAAACCATGGTGAATCCGCCTTCCTCGACCGTGATCCGGCACGCCTCCTCGAACAACGCTTGGCGATCATGGATGCGCACGATGGCCGAGTTGATGCCGCTCCGTATTGTTAGGACTCGGCTCAGCCGAGCGATCTTCTCCTGCTGCTGGACGCGCTCGGTAATGTCGTAGGCCACCACGATCCGGGCTGGCCTGCCTTCCAACACAAGATCGTGAGACGCGATTTCTACGTCGACCAGTTCACCGCTCTTCGTTCGGTGTCGCCAGATTTCCGGCTTGTTGACCAATGGAAGCGGTTTTTCAATGTGACCGAGGAGCCGGGCGATCTCTTTCTCTGGGCGAATGTCCTTGATGGTCATCGCCAGAAATTCTTCGTGGCTGAATCCATAGCGTGCCACCGCAGTGTCGTTCACGGCCAGAAAACGCAGCGTCTCGATGTCGTACACCCACATCGGATGCGGATTGCTTTGGAACAGCCCACGGTATCGCTCCTCGCTCTCACGCAACTGGTGTTCGAGCGCCTGGCGTGAATGTCGCTCCTCGGCCTCTTTTTTCGCCCTTTCCACCGCGGCAGGAAGACGGAGCAAGTTGTTCTTCAGAATGTAGTCTGCCGCGCCGTTTTTCAACGCGCGAATGGCATCCTCCTCACCGAGGGTGCCGGACACAAAGATGAACGGGATGTGGGGGTAGGACCGGCTGGCACGAAATTCGGCACGGTAAAGTCGGACAAGATCACATCGGGCTGGAATGTCTCAAGTTCCCGCCGATACTCTTCAGCGGTGTCCACCCGGTTCGCGTGATACCTGATGCCAGCGCGCTGGAGTTCTCTCAACATCAACTCAGCGTCGTGCGCAAGATCCTCGACTATTAGAATTCTTAACTGATTGCTCAATGGTACCGCCTACTTCGCGTGAGGCGGACTCGGGTAAAAACCCCAAGGCTTTTCCAGCACCCTGCGTTCCCACCGTGTAAGTGTTTGCCTCATGTCTGTGCACATTGCCGCAGGCCAACGTCCCGCTAGTTCACCATTCGTCCAGGCTTTCCGCTGCATCGCCTCCCGACTATCGAAGATGCCATTTAATGGCTTCTGCACATCATCACCTTGATCT
>WNFM01212264.1_pt1 | contig 31213 bp, 25 predicted proteins | sample 5400271 | NCBI WGS metagenome assembly WNFM01 (sample SAMN13153352, study PRJNA577476) | soil metagenome | isolation source: 60 cm saprolite on Douglas fir-dominated hillslope | place: USA:California | collected 2013-09-17 | reverse complement strand
CGATCTGATCCGCGAGCTGGTGTCGAGCTCCGCGCCGGCCGATCGGCCGCAGATTCTCCTGATGACCGCCCACGCTACCGTCGAGAGCGCGATCGAGGCGATGAAGCTCGGGGCGCTGGACTACCTCCAGAAGCCGTTCGAGATCGACGAGCTGCTGGTCGTCGTGAACCGCGCCCTCGATCATCAGCGGCTGCAGACCCAGCACGGGTACCTACTGAGCGAGCGCGACGAAGAGTTCAATCAGTACGGGATCGTCGGGCGGAGCCGGCGCGTGCAGGACGTCATCCGCACGGCGCAGATGGTGGCCAAATCGAAGAGTACCGTCCTCATCACCGGCGAGACGGGCACGGGGAAGGAAATGGTCGCGCGCGCCATCCATTTTCATAGCGCGCAGCGCGAGATGCCGCTGGTGAAAGTGAACTGCGCCGCCATCCCGGAGAACCTGCTCGAATCGGAGCTCTTCGGGCACGTGCGCGGGGCGTTCACCGGCGCGCTGACGAGCAAGAAGGGCAAGTTCGCGCTGGCCGACGGCGGGACGATCTTCCTCGATGAGATCGGCACGATGGCCCCCGCGCTGCAGTCGAAGCTGCTGCGCGTGCTGCAGGAACGCGAGTTCGAGCCGCTCGGGTCCGAGCGCAGCCACAAGGTCGACGTCCGCGTCATTGCCGCGACCAACCGCGACATCCGGCAGATGGTGTCGGACGGCCGGTTCCAGGAGGACCTGTACTACCGGCTGAACGTGATTCCGGTCCACATTCCGCCGCTCCGCGAGCGGCGCGACGACATCCCGCTGCTCGTCGATCACTTCGTCCGGAAGCACGCGCAGCGGGCCGGGAAGCGGATCGACGGCATCGAAGCCGGCGTGCTGGAAGCGCTGCAGGCCGCGGACTGGCCGGGCAACGTCCGCGAGCTCGAGAACACGGTCGAACGGGCGGTCGTGCTGTCCCCAGGCGCCATGATCGGCGCCGACGTCGTCCGCCTCCTTGGCGTGGCGTCCGCGCCGTCGGCCGGATTGCCTTCGAGCTCGCTGCGGCAGAACCTCGATTGGGCCGAACGGGAGACCGTCCGCCGGGCGCTGGAAGCGGCTAATGGCATCAAGAAAGACGCCGCGGAGGCCATGGGGATCAGCCAGCGCGCCCTCAGCTATTACCTGGCGAAACACCGTATCGAGTAGGCGTGTCCCTCCTTTCGTTTTTCGTAAATGTTTTCCGCGGCCGTAACCAATTGCCGTGATTTCTTCACGTTCCGGGGCCGACCGGCGGGCACCCGCTTTGCGATAATGGACCGTCAATGAAGATCCGTACGAAAGTCGTCTGGGGCAGTTGGCTGGTGGCGCTGGCCCTGGCCGGCAGCCCGTTGAAGGCGCTGGCGCAGGACCCGACCACCCCCCCGCCACCACCGCCCGCGCCGACGCCGGCGCAGACCTCCGATCCGGATAGCCGGCTCGATCCGCTGCAGCCGGACTTCAGCCTCGCGGCACTGCCGACGACGCTCAGGCTGCCCGAGCACAAGATGGCCTTCCGCGTGACGCACCGGTTCACGCGGTCGCTCGGGGCCGGCAACTTCAGCGATCTGCTCAGTAATTTCTTCGGCTTCGATTCGGGCGCGCGCATCGGCCTCGAGCTCCGCTACGGGCTGATGCCCGGCACCCAGGTCGGCGTGCACCGCACGAGCGATCGGACGATCGAGATCTTCGGCCAGCAGAGCATCCTGCAGGAAAAGGCGGACGGTCATCCCCTCAGCCTCGACGCGATCGCGACGCTGGAGGGCACGAACAATCTCCGGGATCAGAAGTCGTCGACCGTCGGCGTCCTGGTGTCGAAGAAGATCGCCAAGGTGGCGGCCGTGTACGCGGAGCCGCTGTTCGTCGCGAACAGCAATCCGCTCCCGAGCGGCGTCGGCGTCGCCAACAACACCGCGATGATCGGCCTCGGGACGCGGGTGCGTCTTCGTCCGACGACGTATCTGGTGGGCGAGGTCACGCCGCGGCTGAGCGGCTACAAGCCGGGCGTGGCTCAGGGCAGCGTGGGCATCGAGGCGCGGGCCGGCGGCCATACGTTCCAGATCAACTTCTCAAACGGCTTCGGGACGACCCTGGGGCAGCTGACGCAGAGCGGCATCGGCGGCAACTCCTGGTTCATCGGGTTCAATATTTCACGAAAGTTCTTTTAGGCATGACACGAAGGCGCGCGCGGTTCATCGGTTCGCTTGTGGCGCTCGGCCTGCTGGCCGGGTGCGGCGGTTCGTCGACGTCGCCGAGCGGCGTCACGGTCATCGTTCGGGACGGCGGCGCCGGTGGGGCCAGCGCCGCGACGATCACGCTGACCGCCGCGGGCGTCAGCGCTAAGAGCGTCACGGTTGCCGTCGGCCAGACGGTCACGTTCATCAACAACGACAACCGGTCGCACGAGATGGCCTCGGACCCGCATCCGCAGCACGGGTCCTGCCCGTCCATGGAGAACGGCCTGGGGACCATCGCGGCCGGGCAGACCAAGGTCACCCACGCCTTCGCGAACGCCGGCACGTGCGGCTATCACGATCACCTCGACGCCTCGAACGGCGCCTTCATGGGCAGCATCGTCGTGCAATAGCCGGCGGCGCCGGAGCCAGCGAAGGCGGGCCTGTCCGCCGAAGCTCCGTGCTTGGCCGGGAGCGAAGGCGGGCCTGTCCACCGAAGCTCCGTGCTTGGCCGGGAGCGAAGGCGGATGCGATAATCGGGAAGTGAGAAGGCTCCGGCCGCTTCCGCTCCTGATCGCGCTCGCCGCGTGCGGCGGAGCCCCGTCCACGCCGTCCGGCGGCGGCACGACCACGACTACGATCACGATCACATCCACGGGCGTCAGCGCCACGCAGACCAACGTCACGCCCGGAGCGCGCGTGACGTTCGTCAATAGCGACACCCGCTCGCACAACATGACGTCCGATCCGCATCCGGAACACACGGACTGCCCTGAGATCAACACGGTCGGGCTCCTGCAGCCGGGTCAGAGCCGCGAAACAGGCAATCTGGTGACGGTGCGGACGTGCGGGTTCCACGATCACGACGATCCGCCGCCGGGCGGCAACAAGTGGACGGGGAAGATTACGATCCGCTGACAGCCCGCGCGTCCGACCTCCGACCTCTAATACTCGTAGACCCCGCGGCCGACCTTGCGCCCGAGGCGGCCGGCCTTGACGTACTGGGCAAGCAGCGGGCACGGACGGTACTTCTCGCCCAGGCTCCGGTGGAGGTACTCGAGGATGCTGAGGCGCGTGTCGAGGCCGACCAGGTCGACCAGCTCGAACGGTCCCATCGGGTGGTTCAGGCCGAGCTTCAGCGCCTTGTCGATATCGCGCGCCGACGCGACCCCCTCCATCAGCATGTAGAACGCCTCGTTCCCGATGCCGGCGTTGACGCGCGTGGTGATGAATCCCGGCGACTCGCGCACCAGCACCGTCTCCTTGCCCATCCGCCTGGCCACCTCGTCGATCGCCTCCAGGGTCGCCGGCGCGCTCTCGAGCGCCCGGATGATCTCGATGAGCTTCATCTTGTGGACGGGATTGAAGAAGTGCATGCCGGCCACTCGTGACGGATCCCGGAGCGACCCGGCGAGCTCGGTGATGCTGAGCGCCGACGTGTTGGAGCCGATGATCGCCGATGCCGGGGCGAGCGCCTCGATCTGCGCGAACAGCGCGAGCTTGAGATCGATGCGCTCCGGCGCCGCTTCGATCACGAGATCCGCGTCCTGCAGCGCCGCGCCGAGGCTCGTGGTCGCGGAGAGGCGCGCGAGCGTCGCCTCCGCGTCGGCCGCAGGCACCTTCCCAAGGTCGACCCCTCTCCGGACGATCTGCTCGATGGCGCCGCGTCCCGTGCCGACCGCCGCCTCCGACACGTCGTACATCCGGGTGAGGTATCCCCCCGCGATCGCCGCGTGGGCAATCCCATGACCCATCGTCCCGGCGCCGAGCACCGTGACCTTCGTTATCTCCATCCGATCACCAAATCACCACATCATACGTTCACCACGTCCCGCAGGGTTTCCATCGCGTGATCGATCTCGGCTTCCGTGTTGTAGAAGTGCGGCGCCATCCGGATCCCGGCGCCGGGCCGGTGGTCGATGATCACGCCACGCCGGATCAACTCGTCCGCCACCGCCGGACCGTCCGGCACGTCGATGATCACCGAGCCGCCCCGCTCGTGATCGCTCGTGGGGGTGTTGAGGCGAAATCCGGCCGCGAGCGCCGCGTCCATCAGGCGCCGCGTCAACAGCAGCGACCGCGCGCGGATCGCCGGCACGCCAATCGAGGCGACGATCTCGTAGCCCGCTCTCGCCGAATAGAGCGAGGGGACGTTGGGGGTGCCGCTCTGGAACCGCTCGGGGCTTCCCGCGTAGCGGACGGGCCCCGTCGCGAACTCGAACGGCGAGTCGTGGGCCGCCCAGCCGATGAAGGCGGGCTTGAGCGTCCGGGCGAGATCGGGGCGGACGTAGAGGTAGCCGGCGCCCGGCCCCCCGCACAGCCATTTCACGGAGCCCCCGACCGCAAAATCCGCCTGCCAGGCGTCGAGGTCCATCGGCACGGTGCCGGCCCCCTGGTAGACGTCCAGGATGACGTGCGCGCCGACGCGGTGCGCCTTCTCGATCACGGCGCGGGCGTCGGTGATGCCGCCGCTCTTGAAGAGCACCAGCGACAGCGGCACCAGGAGCGTCCGCTCGTCGATCGCGTCGAGGAAGCGCTGGAGATCGAGCCGGATCGGATCCGCGGACGGCACGTAGCGGATCTCCGCGCCGTAGCGCCGGAACCCCTCGAACAAATAATGGTTCGACGGAAACTCCAGCTCGGTCATGACGATCGTGCGCCGCGAGCCGGCGTAATCAAAGCAGGAGGCGATAATCCCCTGCGCGATCGTCACGTTCTGGTGCATCGAGATCGTGCTCTTCGGCACGCCGAGGATCGGGGCGAGCAGGTTGCCGGTCTCGCGCCCGATCTCCCACCATCCCTCGTGCCACGCCCGCACCCCGCGCGTCGACCACATGTCGGCGAATTCCTGCAGATAGGCCGCGGTCTTCCTCGGCATCGCGCCGAGGGAGTGGCTCACCAGGTACGTGCAGGTCTCCACGATCGGAAACTCCGCGCGCCACGTCAGCAGCTCGTCGGTCGTCAACGCCATATTCTCGCCGCGTTCTCGTGAAGCACCTTGCGTTTGGTCTCGTCGCCGAGCGGCAACGCCAGGAAGGCGTCGACGTTGGTGCGCATCGACTGGATGCCGGGGCTCGGCCAGTCCGTGCCCCAGATGGTCTTGTCCGCGATCTCCTCCAGCCGTGGAAAGTATCCCAGAAGCTTCGACGGAGGAATCCCCGAGATCTCCAGGTGGACGTTCGGATGCCGTCGAACCAGGAAGAAGGCCGCCGCCATCCACAAGGGGCGCCCGCCGTGCGCCAGCAGGATCGTCAACCGGGGAAAATCGATCGCCACATCGTCGACGTCCATCGGATCGCCGAAGCGGCTGCGCGCGCCGGGGAAGATCGAGGTCCCCGTATGGATCGTGACCGGGATCCCCGCGTCCTGCGCGACGCGGTAGACATCCGCCAGGCCGGGCAGCGTGTCCTGGTACGCGTTGGCGCGGAACAGCTGGTGCGGCGGATGGACCTTCAGCGCCTTCGCGCCGTTGTCGATGACGCGCGCGGTGTCGCCGGCCGGGTCTTTCGTGAAACGCGGATTCACCGACCCGAACGCCATCAGCCGCGAGGGATCGGCGCTCGCATACCGCACCATCCAATGATTCGCCTCGTCGGTGAATCCCATGAGGTCCGGGCTGACGTAGTTGATGAGCCACAAGGCGAGCGGCTTCGGCCGCGAAATGAGCGCACACGCGCTCGAACACTACACGCAGGTGAAGACGGTTTGGGTGGATCTCAATTTGTAGTGCTAAGGGTGCTAACGGTGCTAACGGTGCTAAGGGTGCTGGTGCTAAGGGTGCCAAGGGTGCTAAGGGTGCGGGTGCTAAGGGTGCCAAGGGTGCTAAGGGTGCGGGTGCTCAGGGGGCTAAGGGTGGGGGTGCTAAGAGCGCTGATACTGCGAAGGGCGCCGCCTCAGTACCTCCACCGTTAGCACCAGCACCAAGCACCCTTAGCACCCTTAGCACCGTTAGCACCGGCACCCTTAGCACCCTTAGCACCCTTAGCACCTTTAGCACCCTTAGCACTACATATTGAGATCCACCCAAACACTCTTCACCTGCGTGTAGTGTTCGAGCGCATGCGCGCTCATTTCGCGGCCGAAGCCGCTCGCCTTGTAGCCGCCGAACGGCGCAGCCGTGTCGTAGACATTGTAGGTGTTGATCCAGACGGTGCCCGCCTGGAGCTTGCGCGCGACGTAGTGGGCCTTCTTGACGTCGCGGGTCCAGACAGCCGCGGCCAGCCCGTACTGGGACGCGTTGGCGAGCGCGATCGCTTCGTCCAGATCGGCGAACGCAATCGTCGCCAGCACCGGTCCGAAGATCTCCTCGCGGGAGATCGTCGAGTCCGGCGCGACATGGTCGAACACCGTCGGCTGGAAGAAGTACCCCTTGCCGGTCCCGATGTCCGCGCGGGCGCCGCCGGCGACGAGCGTCGCCCCTTCCGCCTTCGCGATCCCGACGTAGCGCTCGACCGTCTCGAGCTGCTTCCTGGACGCCAGGGCCCCGTAGCGCGTCTTCGGATCGAGCGGGTCGCCGGCGACCATCTTCCTCGCCCGCGCCGCGAGCTTCTCCATGAACTGGTCCTTGATCGACGTGTCGACGAGCAGGCGCGATCCGGCCGCGCAAACCTCTCCCTTGCCGTAAAAAATTCCCGTCGTCGCGCCGCGCAGCGCCGCGTCGATGTCGGCGTCGGCGAGCACGATGTTCGGTGACTTGCCGCCGAGCTCGAGCGTGATCTTCTTCAGCGTGTCGGCCGCGGCCCGCATGATCCCCTTGCCGGTGCTCGTGTCGCCCGTAAAGGCGATCTTGTCGATGCCGGGGTGCTCGACGATCGCCTGGCCGAGACTGGAGCCGGGGCCCGTGAGGACGTTCAGGACGCCGGGCGGCAGCCCGACTTCCACGGCGATCTCGCCGAGTGCGATCGCGGTCAGCGGCGTCTGGCTCGCCGGCTTGAGAATCACGACGTTGCCGCAGGCGAGCGCCGGGGCCACCTTCCACGCCGCCAGCAACAGCGGGAAATTCCAGGGCACGATCGCCGCCACGATCCCAAGCGGCTCGCGCAGCGTGTAGGTGAGGTAGTTCCCCTTGACGGGGATGGTCTCGCCCGTGATCTTGTCGGCCCACCCGGCGTAGTACTCGAAGCACTCGGCGGCGGCCGGGATCTCGATCTGCCGGGATTCGAAGATGGGCTTGCCGTTGTGGAGCGTCTCGAGCCGCGCGACCTCGTCCGCTTTCTCGAGCAGCCGATCGGCGAGCTTGCTGACGAGGCGTCCACGCTCGCGCGCCGACATCTTCCCCCACGGCCCGTTCAACGCCGCGCGGGCGGCCATCACCGCCTCGTCGAGGTCGCTCCTGCCGGCCGAGGCAACGGTCGCGATCACTTCCTCGGTCGCGGGGTTGATGACCTCCATGGTTTTCCCGCCGGAGGCGTCGCGCCACTCGTTGTTGATGAGGAGCTTCTTGTGTTCGAGTGCTGTCGTTGACATGCGTGTCACGGCCAGATCCTAACTTACCTTTGTGGTCGTTGTGGTCTTCGTGCGCTTCGTGATTGGTACGTTTACCGTCCGCGGAACCGCGGCTTCCGCTTCTCGAGACTTGCGGCGATCCCCTCTTTGGCGTCTTCGCTCTGGAAGAGGAGCTGCTGGAGCTCGCGCTCGATCGAGAGGCCTTCGAGGAAGCCGGCTTCGGCGCCGGACTGGACGGCGCGCTTCATGCGACCCACCGCGCGGCTGGCCTTGTGGGGCGGCGTGAACTGCCGCGCGTAGTCCATGACCGCGTCGTGGAACGTCCGCCCCTTCAGCTCCGCGTCGCCCCAGACCTCGTGCACGAGCCCGCAGGCCTTCGCCTCGTCCATCGACATCAACCTTCCCGTCGCCATGAGCTCCATGGCCGGGCCCTTGCCGAGCAGGCGCGTCAACCGCTGCGTGCCGCCGGTGCCGGGCAGCACGCCCAGCGCGACTTCGGGCAGGCCGATCATCCCCGCGTCCTTCTTCGCGATGCGGATATCGGCGGCGAGCGCCACCTCGAGGCCGCCCCCGACGGTGTGACCGTTCAGCGCCGCGATCACCAGCTTCGGCGTCTGCTCGAACCTGGTCAGCGTTTCGTTGGCGTGGAGGCAGAAGTAGTACTTGAAATCGGGATCGGCGTCTTTCAACATCCCGATGTTTGCACCCGCGCAGAAAAACCTCTCGCCCGCGCCGGTCAACACGATGACGTGGACGGTCGCGTCCATCCGCGCCGCGAGCACCGCGGCGTCGATCTCCTGCATCATCTCATAGGAGTACGCGTTCGCCGGCGGATCGTTCAGCTCAATCACCGCGACACCGTCATGTACACCGGCGTTGACTCTCGACATACCAATCAACAACCTTCAATCGTCAATTCGTGAATCTTCATTCTGCAGTCAACAATCGCCAATGTCAGAGCTCTGTTCGAACGTACTCGAAATTGACCGGCTGCCCCTTGACACCGCGTTGCGGAGGCGCGATGTAGTTGGCGAACTGGCCGGGCTCGTAGACGGGACCGGCCTGGATGCTGAGCAGGTACTCCCGGTCCTTCGGCGCCGGCAGCCACTCGTGCTTCCGGCGCGCCCATTCCTCATCCGAGAGCTGGTGCCCGTGCGGGTCGAAGTGCACCGGCGTGTACATGCCGATGCCGCGGTTGAACTTGCGATCGGGCAGCCGCAGACGATCCGCGAAGCCATGGCGCTCGAGGATCCTGTTCCATCGCGTGACGCCCGCCTGGCAGTCGCCGACATACCAGTCGCGGAGGACCTCGTTCATGGCCGAGCGCATCGGCACGTGCTGGCGATTGAGCTGGCCGTCCTGCAGCAGGTCGAGCTCGTACATTGCCTCGACGGCCGCGTGGTCCTCCCACTTGTCCTCGTACGCGCGCCCCTTGAGGCCGTTCGCGAAATAGGAGGCCGCGTTGGTCGACACTTCGTTGCCGTGCAGGTCGAGGCTCAGGCTGAACCAGAGGTTGATGAACTTCTGGAGCGTGTCCAGATCGATCCCGCCGGCTCTCCGGACGTCACCCGAGTAGCCGGCCTCTTTCGTCAGCTGGCAGGTGCGCTCGAGGATCCGCGCGATGCCCGTCTCGCCGACGAACATGTGGTGCGCTTCCTCGGTCAGCATGAACCGCGTCGTGCGCGACAACGGATCGAGCGAGCTCTCGGAGAGCGAGAGCAGCTGCGACTTGCCGTCGCGGTCGGTGAACATGGTGAACATGAAGAAGTCGAGCCAGTTCTCGATCGGCTCGTTGAAGGCGTCCAGGATCCGCGGCTTGTCGCGGTTGCCGCTCTGGCGTTCGAGCAGCTCCTCCGCCTCGTCGCGGCCGTCGCGCCCGAAGTACGAGTGCAGCAGGTAGACCATCGCCCAGAGGTGACGGCCTTCTTCGACGTTGACTTGGAACAGGTTGCGCAGATCGTAGAGGCTCGGGCACCGCTGGCCGAGCCACCGCTGCTGCTCGACGCTGGCGGGCTCGGTGTCCCCCTGCGTGACGACGAGACGGCGGAGCTGGTTGCGGAACTCCCCCGGGACCTCGTGCCAGACCGGGTTGCCCATGAAATCGCCGAAGCCGATCCGGCGGTCGTGGACGGGATCGGCCAGGAAGATGCCCCAGCGGTACTCGGGCAGCTTTACGTATTCGAAGTGCGCCCAGCCTGAGGGGTCGACGCTGATGGCCGTCCGGACGTAGACCTGGTGGTAGTCCTGGAACCCCTGCGGCCCCATGTCCTTCCACCACTGGATGTACTTCGGCTGCCAGTGCTCCAGCGCCCGCTGCAGCCGCTTGTTACTGGACAGCCCGACGTTGTTAGGAATCCGTTCCGCTGAGATCATAGATCGACCAGTTGGCGCGGCCTTCAGGCCGCGCGTTACGTTCTGTTGTAATCGAATTCGGGGCGTGATTGGGAGCCGTAGGCCGTGAGCGCGCCCTTGGGACCGACGGCGTTCGGCCGGATGAAGATCCAGTTCTGCCACGCGGTGAGACGGCCGAAGATCTTGGTCTCCATCGTCTCGGGCCCGGCGAAGCGCAGGTTCGCTTCCATGCCCGTCAGGGCGTCGGGCGAGAGCGCCGCGCGACTCTCGACCGCCAGGCGGACCTCGTCGTCCCAATCGAGCTCGTCGGGCGCGAACGACACGAGCCCGGCCTCCATCGCCTCGGCCGGATCGAACGGGCCCTCGTGCGCGAGCGCCTCGGCCGTCCGGCGCGGTTCCCCCAGGAAGCGCGTCTCGAGCCGCGTCAGTCCGTTGCTCATCGTGAGCGGGCCCCCGTTCATCTTGGACAGGGCAATCGTGGTCGGCTCGTCCGGGTCGTCGCGCATGTACGAGCGGTCGGCGGCGAGGGCGAGCTCGAACAGCGAGCCCGCAAAGCAGCTGCCCGGTTCGATCAGGGCGAAGAAGCTGCGCGAGGTGAGGTCCAGCCGCTTCAGCGTGCGCTTCATGAAGTGCAGGATTTCCCGCACCAGCCAGTGGTCCTGGTGCGCGAGCAGCAGCTCGTCGAGCGCGATCATCGCGTCCTGGTCGCCGCGGGTCTTGAGGACGATGGTGCCGATCAGCGGTTCGGCGACACGCAGCCGCAGCAGCGCGTCGTCCAGCTCGCGGAAGGCGCGCAGCGGCCAGAACTGATCGCCCGCCGAGACGATCGCGGCCGGCGTGGACGGCTGCGCCACCTCCGGTCCGGTGATCGTCAGCGTCGCGGCGCGTTTCTCGCGATCGAGCTGGACGTCCACGGCGGAGTACGTGATCGCGTTGTCGGTGACCTTCGGCTTCAGGGACGTCAGTTTGATTCCCGGGACGTTCTCCGGGCGATCGGATTTCGCCGCAAGCTCTTTCGCGCGCGTCGCGACGCGCTGCTTGAACTGGCTGGTGGGATAGACGGCGTCGACGAGGCGCCAGTCCACGGCGCGCTTCCCTTTCACGCCTTCTGCGGTCGTGCCGAAGACGTCCGCGAGATCGCGGCGGACCTTCCGCTTGTCCACGACGCGCGTCAGTCCCCCCGTGCCGGGCAGGACGCCGAGGAGCGGCGTCTCGGGCAGGCTGACGGCCGAATTGCCGTCGTCCACGAGGATGATCTCGTCGCACGCGAGCGCGAGCTCGTAGCCGCCGCCCGCGCAGATGCCGTTCAGCGCCGCGAGGAACTTGATGCCGGAGTGCTGGCTCGCGTCTTCCATCGCCAGGCGCGTCTCGTTCGTGAACTTGCAGAAATTGACCTTCCACGCGTGCGTGGAGCCGCGGAGCATGAAGATGTTCGCGCCCGCGCAGAAGATGCGCTCCTTCAGGCTCGTGACGACCACCGCGCGGACCTCCGGGTGCTCGAACCGCAACCGCTGAATCGCGTCGGCCAGCTCGATATCCACGCCGAGGTCGTACGAATTCAGTTTCAGCTTGTAGTCGGGCGACAGCCCCGCGTCTTCCTGCACGTCCATCGACAAGGTCGCGACAGGCCCGTCGAGGGTCAGCTGCCAGTGGCGATAGCGATCGGGGGACGTATCGAACGAGACGGTCGGCGACACGGCCTTGGTGGCGGCTTCCATGACGGTCCAGCCTATCGCCGCCGCACGGCAGTGTCAAGGCACTATACTGCGTGAATACTTTGGTCTTGTGCTATATAATGCATCCCTCATAGGGGCGGAGTCAGACCCCGGAACCCCGGGAACCCCGGAGAGCGGATGGGCACTGAGATTCTCGAAGTGGTGGGACAACGCGTGCGGACGGCCCGGGCCGCGCGGCACTGGACCATCCGCGAGCTGGCGGAGCGGTCCGGGGTGTCGGTGCGGTTCCTCGTGCAGCTCGAATCCGGCTGCGGCAACATCTCGGTGAAGCGGCTGGCCGACCTCGCGCGCGCCTTCAGGGTCCCCACGGCCGATCTGTTGAACGACGACTATCCCGATGCGCCCCGGGTCGTCGCGCTGCTCGGCCTGCGCGGCGCCGGCAAGACGACGATCGGCAAGCAGCTCGCGCGGCGCCTGCGCGTCAGGTTCGTGGAGCTGGATCGCCAGATCGAAAAGGCCGCCGACATGTCGCTCGCGGAGCTCTTCTCGCTCTACGGCGAGGACTACTACCGCCGGCTCGAGCGCGAGACGCTCGCGCGAGTGCTCGCCGAAAGGCGCCCGATGGTGCTGGCCACCGGCGGCGGCATCGTCGCCTCGCCCGAGACGTATGCGCTCTTGAAGAAATCTGCTGTGACGGTCTGGCTGCGCGCGGCGCCAGAGGATCACTGGAACCGGGTCGTCAGCCAGGGCGATCGGCGTCCGATGGCGGATCATCCGCAGGCGATGGCGGACCTGCGCGCGCTGCTCGGCACGCGCGAACCGCTCTACGCGAGCGCCGACCACACGGTCGACACGTCAGGTCGCGCGGTCGGCGCGATCGTCGACGATCTCGCGGCGACCGTTTACGTCGCATGATGGCTTCCGCCTAAAGGCGGAAGATCCGGTCACGCGGTCTACTCGTCCCGCAGCGCCACCAGCGGATCGACACGAGTGGCGCGTCGCGCCGGCAGATAGCACGCCAGTAGCGCAACGGCCGCCAGCAGCGCCGGGGCCGAGGCGAAGCTGACGGGATCCAGCGGCGTGACGCCGAACAGCATCGTGCGAAGCGCCCTCGTCGCCAAGAGCGCCGCGATCATCCCGCCGGCGCCGCCAATGACGACTGGCGCCATGCCCTCGCGGAGCACCAGCCGCAGCACGTCCGCCGCACGGGCGCCGAGCGCCATCCGAATCCCGATCTCACGCGTGCGCTGAGTCACGAGGTAGGCGAGCACGCCGTAGATGCCGACCGCCGACAATCCGAGCGCGACGATCGCAAACGAACACAGGAGCACCAGGTTGAACCGCGGCCGCGACAGCGCGCCTGACACCACATCGTCCATCGGCCGGATCCGCTGCACGAGCAGCGCCGGGTCGTAGGCCGCGATTTGCTCGCGGATCACCTTCGCGAAGGCGTCGGGCGGCAGCGCCGAGCGCACGAGCAACGACGGGACAAAGACGTCCGGATGTTGCGCATGTGGAATGTAGATCGCGGGTTTGGCGGATTCCGCGATCGCATGACCGCGGATATCGCCGGCGACGCCGACGATCGTGCGCGACCAGCCGAACTCCTGGTCGTCGTAGACGACGACCGTGCGGCCGATCGGGTCCTGGCCCGGGAAGTAGCGCGACGCGAACGCGCTGTTGACGATCAACACACTCGAGCGCGCCAGGCGCGCGTCGGCGAGCTGCGCGTCGGTCGACCGGTCGCTCTCGCTGAAGTTCCGCCCGCGGACGATAGGCACGCCGATCACCGAGAAGTAGCCCGGCGACACGACATTGAGATCGGCCTTCCAGCGATCGTGGACGTCGGGCGGGGCGGTCAGTCCCGAGGCGCCCGGCGCGTCCGCCCGCCACACGGTCCCGCCGAACGGATCTCCGGTGAGCGGCACGTCAGAGATCAAACCGACGGCATCGACGCCGGGAATCGAGCCGACCGCTGCAAGGAGACCATCCACCGCGCGCTGGACGCTCGGCCACGGGCGCACTCCCGGTGTCGAGGGAAAGAGCTTGCCAATCGGCCAGCGTGCCGACACGCTGAGCACGTGCTGCGGTTGAAAGCCGAGGTCGACGCCGCGCAGGTTCACAAACGTCCGCACGAGGAGCAGCGCACCAGTCAGCAGGAGGACGACGACACCGACTTCGACGGCGATGAGCGCCCGTCGCACCGGGCCGCTGCGAGTGGTCGAGGCGCGCGATTCGGGACGAAGACTGCCGTCACGATTCGCGCGCCGGACTTGCAGCGCCGGCGCCAGTCCGATGAAGGCGGCGCTCAACAGCCCCGCGCCGGCCGCGAACGCGACCAGCGCCGGGCTCAGGCCGACCTCACTGAGACGGGGGATATCAGGCGGCGCAAAGCGGACGAGAATCCGCGCGAGCCACTGGCCAAGCAGCACCGCAGCCAGACTCCCGACAGCCGCCAGCACGATAGCTTCGGCAACGGACTGTCGGACGAGCCGCAGGGTGCCAGCTCCGAGCGCCAGGCGCACCGCCATCTCGCGCCGCCGCGACGAGGACCGCGCGAGCAGCAGGTTGGCCACGCTCGCGCAGCCGATCACCAGCACGCCGGCGACCGCGCCGAGCAGGGCCAACAGCGCAGGTTTCGTGGCCTCCGTATCGGAACCCGCCTGGGGAACGACGCGCGCGGTCCAGCCGGCGTTGCTGACGGGCTGCTCGGACGCCAGCTGCGCGGAGATGCCCTGCAGTTCGGCGCGCGCCTGGTCGAGCGTCACCCCGGGCCGCAGGCGGGCAATCGTATTGAGCGACTGCGCGCGGCGTCGAGCGGCCGGCATCTCGCCGGGGAAGGACAGATTCGCCCAGGCGTCCGCCACTTCCGGAAACGCGAATCCCTGCGGCATGACGCCGATGATCTCGCCGGAAAACCGTCCTTCGACGCTGACGGTCTGTCCGATCACGTTCGCCGCCCCGCCGAATGCTCGCTGCCAGAGGCCGTAGCTGAGGACGTACTTTCTCTGGTCGTCGGGATTGAAAGTGCGGCCGAGGGCGGGCCGGCCGCGCAGCACGGAAAACAGCCCGGACGAGGCGACGGATATTCTGACGACCTGCAGTTGATCCCGGAGCGACCACAGTGTCTGACCGCCTCCGGGTATCGTGTAGACCGCCACGCCCTCAAGGGTACGACTGCGTGCGCGCCAGTCGACGAACGTGCCGATCGAGACGCGGGCGCTGTCGACGCCTGCCGGATCGACCTCGGAGAGTCGCACCAGGCGATCGGGTTCCTCGAACGGCAGCGGCTTCAGCAGCACCGCATGGACGACGGAGAACACCGCCGTGTTGGCGCCGATCCCCAGCGCCAGCGCGACGATGGCGCTCGCCGCGAACCCCGGCGACCGTCGCAGCGTTCTGAGTGCATATCGGAGGTCGTTCAGCATCGGCCCTTTCCTTCCGCCTGAAGGCGGAAGCTACAGGATCTGATTTGAAGATCCGTGTGTTCCGTGCCATCCGCGGCTTCTCTTCCCGCCTAACCAGCCTCCGCCAAGGCTACGGCGGTCCGCCGAAGCCCTTCGCGCGAAGGCGGAAGGCGGAGTCTGCAGGATTTCCAAATTCCCAAATTCCCAAATGCCAAAATCTCCAAATTTCCAAATTTCCAAATTCAGCTCGCGGTTTCCCCAGGCTTCAGCACGAGCACGTCCACGCCCATCGGCTCGACCAGCTTCTTCAACGTCTCGGGCGATCCCGTGAGCGCCGGGAACGTCCCGTAGTGCATCGGCACCACTTGCCGCACGCCGAGCATCTCGCACGCTTTCGCCGCAGCCACGGGATCCATCGTGTAGTGATCCCCGATCGGCAGGAAGGCGATCTCGGGCGCATACTGCTCGCGGATCAGGCGCATGTCGCCAAAGAGCGACGTGTCGCCGGCGAAATAGATCGCGCGGTCGTCTTCCATCCGCACGACGAAGCCGGTGGCCAGGCCGACGTAGTGGACCTTGCCGTCCTCCTCGATGCTGCTCGTGTGCACCGCCGGCGTCATCGAGATCTTCAAGCCCTTGACCTCGACGGTCCCGCCGACCCCCATGCCGATCACGTCCTTCAGGCCCTTGCCCTGGAACCAGTTCGCCAGCTCGAACCCCGCGACCAGCGGCGCGCCGGTCACGCGCGCGACCGGCACGACGTCGCCCGAGTGGTCGGAGTGGCCGTGCGTGAGGCAGATGACGTCGGCCTTGTCGATCTTCGCCCCCGCCGGCGTCTTCGGGTTCCCGGTCAGCCACGGGTCAAAGACAATGCGCTTGCCGCCGGGGGTGGTCAGAGCGAAGGTTGCGTGTCCGAACCAGGTAATGGAGAGTGCTGCCATGCCGCCTAGTATAAAATTGAAAGGTTGATCACCGCTCCTCTCAATTTCATCCGCGGCCGCAAGAAGAAGCCCGACAGTGACGCAGAGCTTCCCCGTGTCCCCAAACCGGAGTGGCTCAAGGTCCGCGCGCCCGGGTCCGCAAATTACCACCGCGTCAAGGGGCTGATGCGGAGTCTCGGCCTGCACACCGTGTGCGAAGAGGCGAACTGCCCCAACATCGGCGAGTGCTGGCACCACGGGACCGCCACGTTCATGATCCTCGGCAGCACGTGCACGCGCTCCTGCGGGTACTGCAACGTCACGCACGGCACGCCGCATGCGCCTGACGAGCAGGAACCGGTCAAGGTCGCGAGCGCCATCCAGGCCCTGGAGCTCAGCTACGTCGTCGTCACCTCCGTCGATCGCGACGACCTGCCGGATTTCGGCGCGACCCAGTTCGCGCGGACCATCACCGAGACGCGCGCCCGCATTCCGGCCTGCCGGCTCGAAGTGCTCATCCCCGACTTCCAGGGAGACGCAACGGCGCTCCGCATCGTCCTCGACGCCAGGCCCGACGTGCTCAACCACAACATCGAGACCGTGCCGCGCCTGTATCGCAGCGCCCGCCCGGGCGGACGCTACCCGCGCGCGCTCGACGTGCTGCGCCGCTCGCACGAGATCGCGCCGGACATCGCGACGAAATCAGGTCTGATGGTGGGATTGGGCGAGGAACGGGACGAAGTCGTGGAAACGCTGCGGGACCTCCGGACCGCCGGCGTGAACATCGTCACGATCGGCCAGTATCTGCGGCCGTCGGTCGCGAACCTGCCGATGGTGCGCTACTACACGCCGCCGGAATTCGCGGACCTCAAGCGCATCGGCCTCGAGCTCGGATTCGGGCATGTCGAGTCCGGGCCGCTCGTGCGCAGTTCCTATCACGCTCACGAACAAACAGACTCGTACGAAGCCAGCAGGCTGTGAACGGTCAGCGGTTAACCGTCTCGCGCCGGAACAAACTCGCTGGAAGCTGGAAGCTGGAAGCCGAGAGGCGCCGCGTCAGCCGCGCTTCGGTCTGTAAACGTGCGTCGCGGTGCCGTAGAAGACTTCGGCCGCCTCCATGACGGTCTCAGACAGCGTCGGGTGCGGATGGATGGTCATCGCCACGTCTTGGGCCGTGGCGCCCATTTCGATCGCGAGCACCCCCTCGGCGATGAGCTCGCCCGCGCCAGGGCCGCAGATGCCCACACCGAGCACGCGCTCGGTTTCCGGATCGATGACGAGCTTGGTGACACCGTCGGTGCGGCCGATCGAGATGGCGCGGCCAGAGGCGCCCCAGGGAAACTTCGCGATCGTGACCTTGATGCCCTGCTTCCCGGCGTCCGTCTCGGTGAGCCCGGCCCAGGCGATCTCGGGATCGGTGAAGACCACCGCGGGGATCGCGGCGGGCGCGAACGCGACGTTCTTGTCCCCGGCAATCGCGTCGACGGCCGCGCGCCCCTCGTGCGACGCCTTGTGCGCCAGCATCGGCTCGCCGGCGACGTCTCCGATCGCATAGATCGCGGGCTCACCCGTCCGGCGGCCCTCGTCGACGACGATGAAGCCGCGCGCGTCGACCCGGACGCGGGTCTTCTCGACGCCGGGAATCGCCGAGTTGGGCTTGCGGCCGATCGAAATCAGGACGCGGTCGAACGTCTGGTCGCCGGTCTTCCCCTCGCCTTCCAGAGTGACGGCGATCCCGTCCTTGATCTCTTTCATGCCGGTGACCTTCGTATTCAGCCACACGGCCTCGCAGATCTGGTCGATCCGCTTCGCCAGGATCGCGACGAGGTCGCGATCGGCGCCCGGCAGCAATCCCGCCGTCATCTCCACGACGGTGACGCGCGTGCCGAGGGCGGCGTAGACGCTCCCGAGCTCCAGGCCGATGTAGCCACCGCCCACGACGAGGAGCGACGCCGGGATGTCCGGGAGGTCCAGCGCGCCGGTCGAATCCATGACGCGGGGACTGTCGATCGAAAGGCCCGGTACGGTCGCGGGCCGGGAGCCCGTCGCGATGATGCAGTGCTCGAACGTCAGCGTGTCCTTCGTGCCGTCGACCAGCTCGACGTCGAGCGTGCGCGCGTCGCGGAACGCCGCCATGCCCTGCAGGTGCTGAATCTTTCTGAGGTTCCGGACCTGCCCTGCGCCGGAGGTGAGCGTGCCTACGACCCTGTTCTTGAAGTCACGCAGCTTGTCGAGGTCGATCGTCGGCTTCTGGAACTCGACGCCGAAGTCTGTCGCGTGGGCGGACTCGGTGATGACGTCGGCGACGTGCAGCAGCGCCTTCGACGGAATGCACCCGCGATAGACGCATACGCCGCCGGGATTTTTCTCCGGATCGACGAGCGTGACCTTCATCCCGCGGTCGGCCGCATAGAACGCGGCAGCGTAGCCGCCAGGCCCCGCGCCGATAACAACGAGCTGACTAGAGAGTGGCATGGCTGTGAGGTGCTAAGGGAGCTAACGGTGCTGGTGCTAAAGGTGCTAAAGGTGCCAAGGGTGCTAACGGTGCTGGTGCTAAAGGTGCCAAGGGTGCTAAAGGTGCCGAAGGTGCTGGTGCCGCAGGTGCTGGTGAAGGTGCCAACCGTGCCGGGGGTGCACCGTTAGCACCGTCAGCACTGTTAGCACCAGCACCATTAGCACCCTTGGCACTCTTAGCACTCTTAGCACCTTTCGCCACCTCAGAGCGCGAGCACGAACGGCTGCTCGAAGGCTTCAGCCACCCAGCGGAGGAAGCGCGCCGCGTCGGCGCCGTCGATCACGCGGTGGTCGTACGAGAGCGACAGCGGAAGCACCAGCCGTGGCTGGAACCCGGTGCCATTCCAGACCGGCTCGAGGCTTCCACGCGAGATCCCCAGGATCGCGACTTCGGGCCAGTTGACGATGGGCGTGAACCCGACGCCGCCGATCCCGCCCAGGTTGGTGATCGTCATCACGCCACCCGACATCTCGTCGAGCGACAGCTTGCCGGCGCGGGCCTTCTCGGACGCCTTGGCCAGTTCGGCCGAGAGATCCACGATGCCCTTCTGATCGACGTCGCGGATCACGGGCACGAGCAGGCCGCGGTCGGTGTCGACCGCGACGCCGAGGTTCAGGTACTTCTTGTAGACGAGCTGCCCGCGCGCCACGTCGATGGACGCGGCGAACTGGGGGAACTTGCGGATCGCTCCCGCCAGGATCTTCAGCGCGACCACGGTCACTGTCAGCTTGCCGCCGGCGCGCTCGGCTTGCGGCCCGTACTTCTTGCGAAGCTCCTCGAGCGCCGTGATGTCGGCTTTGTCGTGCTGCGTGACGTGCGGGATGGCGTTCCAGGCGTGGCTGAGATGCTCGGCAGTCTTGCGGCGGATGTTGCTCAGCGGCTTGCGCTCGACGTCCCCCCACTTCGAGAAATCGGGAAGCGCCGACGGCGCGGGCGCGCCGCCCCCTCCGCCTGCGCCGAGCGACGTCGAGGGGCCGCCGGTCGACAGCGCCTGCCGGACGAAGCCCTGCACGTCATCCACGGTGATGCGGCCGCCGGGGCCGGTGCCGTTCACCTGACGGATGTCGACGCCCAGCTCGCGCGCGATGCGGCGAACCGACGGGGCGGCCGGCGGGGCGATCCCGGCGCTCGTCGTCTTGGCGTCGGCGGCGGGTGCCGTCTGCGGCGCGGACCGCGGCCCGCGGCTGATGTCGACGACCTCGCCGCGTTTCTGGCGCGGCGCGACCTCGCCGGAATCGTCCTCCGGCTCCGGCTCCGGCTCCGGCTCCGGCGCCGCCTTGGCGGCGGCCGGTTTGTCGGGCGCCGGCTTCTCAGGCTCCGCCTGCTTCGGCGGCTCCGTCGGCGTCGCGGCGCCCGCGCCCGCATCGTCGACGCTGAGGATCGTCTGCCCGACCGTGATCTTCTGGCCAGCTTTGACCTGCACGTCCTTCACGAGACCGGCGACCGACGAGGGCACCTCGATCGTCGCCTTGTCGGTCTCGAGCTCGAGGACGGCCTGGTCTTTCGCGATCGTGTCGCCGGGCTTGACGAGCACCCGCACGACGTCGCCGGCGGTGATGTTTTCGCCAAGCTCTGGGAGGTTGAAATCAGTCATGAAGAGGAAATAGTGCTAACGGTGCTAAAGGTGCCAAGGGTGCTAAAGGTGCGGTGCTAAGGGTGCTAAAGATGCTAAAGGTGCGGTGATAAGGGTGCTGAGGGTGCGGCTGCCAAGGGTGCCGCTGTCAAGGGTGCTGCTGTCAAGGGTGCTGCTGCCAACGGCGCCGATGCCGCAGGGCACTCTTAGCACCCTTAGCACCCTTAGCACCCTTAGCACCCTTAGCACCAGCACCCTTAGCACCTCTAGCACCCTTAGCACCCTTAGCACCTTAGCACTACGACATTGCCGGATTCGACTTCTCAGGATTGATGCCGAGGTCCTTGATCGCCTGCTGGACGACGCCGGCGTCGATCTGGCCTTCCCTGAGCAGCTCGGAGAGGGTCGCGATCGCGACGAACCGGGCGTCGACTTCGAAGAACTCGCGGAGCGCCGCGCGATCTTCGCTCCGGCCGAAGCCGTCGGTCCCGAGCGTCCGGATCTTGCGCGGCAGCCAGCGGTCGATCGAGTCCGGCAGGATCTTGCAGTAATCGGACGCCGCGACGAAGACGCCGGGCGCGTCCTTCAGGCACGCGGTCACGTAGGGCACGCGCGGGGCCTCGCCGGGGTGGAGCATGTTCCAGCGCTCGCACGCGTGGCCGTCGCGATACAACTCGCCGTAGCTCGTGACCGACCAGACGTCGGCCGCGACGCCGTACTTCTGCAGGATGTCCTGCGCGGCGACCACTTCGTTGAGGATGGCGCCGCTGCCGAAGAGCTGCGCCTTCAGCGTGGCCGTCGCGTCCGCGGCCGCCTTGAAGCGATACATGCCCTTCAGGATCCCGTCGCGGGCTTTGGGCGGCATCGGCGGCATCGCGTACTGCTCGTTCATCACGGTCAGGTAATAAAAAATGCTCTCCTGGTCGTGATACATCCGCCTGATGCCGTCCTGGATGATGACCGCCAGCTCGAACGCGTACGCGGGGTCGTACGAGATGCAGTTGGGATAGCACAGCGAATAGACCTGGCTGTTGCCGTCCTGGTGCTGCAGCCCCTCGCCCGCGAGCGTCGTCCGGCCCGCCGTTCCGCCGAGAAGGAAGCCGCGGACGCGCGAGTCGGCGCCGGCCCAGATGAGATCCCCGACGCGCTGGAAGCCGAACATCGAGTAGTAGATGAAGAACGGAATCGTGTTCACGCCGTGCGTCGCATACGCGGTGCCGGCGGCGATGAACGACGACATCGATCCGGCCTCCGTGATCCCCTCTTCGAGGATCTGGCCGTCCTGCGCTTCCTTGTAATAGAGGAGCGTGTCCATGTCGACCGGGTCGTACTTCTGGCCGATGTGGGAGTAGATGCCGACGGCGCGGAAGAGCGACTCCATGCCGAAGGTGCGCGCCTCGTCCGGCACGATGGGCACGATCAGGCTGCCGATTTCCTTGTCGCGCAGGAGCTTCGTGAGGATCCGGACAAACACCATGGTCGTGGAGGCCTTGCGCCCCTCGGTACCCTTCGAGAACTCCTCGAACAGCGCGTCGAGCCCCACCTGGAGTGGTTCCACGCGCACGGCGCGCGACGGGACGGATCCGCCGAGCGCCTTGCGCCGCTCCCGGATGTACTGCAGCTCGGGGCTGTCCTCGGGCGGACGGTAGAACGGCGCGTCGGCGATCTGCTCGTCGGAGATCGGAATCCCGAACCGCGTGCGGAACGAGCGCAGATCCGCGTCGTTCATCTTCTTCTGCTGGTGCGTGATGTTCTTGCCTTCGCCGGCTTCCCCCATCCCGTATCCCTTGATGGTCCGGGCCATGATGACGGTCGGCTGTCCTTTGGTCTCGGTGGCGCGCTTGTAGGCGTTGAACACCTTCAGGGGATCGTGGCCGCCGAGACGCAGCTTCTTCAGCTGGTCGTCCGACATGTGCTTGACCATGTCGAGGAGCCGCGGATCGGTCCCGAAAAAATTCTCACGCAGAAAGGCGCCGGACTCGACGGCATATTTCTGGTACTGCCCGTCGACGACTTCGCCCATCCGCTTCGCGAGCAGGCCGTCGTGATCCTTCGCGAGGAGCGGATCCCAGTCGCTGCCCCACACCACCTTGATGACGTTCCACCCCGCGCCGCGGAAGCTCGCTTCCAGTTCCTGGATGATCTGCCCGTTGCCGCGCACGGGGCCGTCGAGGCGCTGGAGGTTGCAGTTGATGACCCACACGAGGTTGTCGAGCTTCTCGCGCGCCGCCAGGCTGATCGCGCCGAGGGATTCCGGCTCGTCGGTTTCGCCGTCGCCGAGAAACGCCCAGACCTTGCTGGTCGACGGCTTCTTCAGGCCGCGATCTTCCAGGTAGCGGTTGAAGCGCGCCTGGTAGATCGACATGATCGGGCCGAGGCCCATCGAGACCGTCGGGAACTCCCAGAAGTCCGGCATCAGCCAGGGATGCGGGTAGGACGAAAGCCCGCCGCCGGGGCGCAGCTCGTGGCGGAAGTTCTCGAGCTTCTCGCTGGACAGCCGGCCTTCGAGGAACGCCCGCGCGTAGATGCCTGGGGACGCGTGGCCCTGGAAATAGACGATGTCGCCGTCGCCGTCGCGCCCCTTGCCGCGGAAGAAGTGGTTGAACGCCACTTCATAGAGCGTCGCGGCGGACGCGTAGGTCGAAATGTGGCCGCCGATGCCCTCCGAATGGCGGTTCGCGCGGACGACCATCGCCATCGCGTTCCAGCGGATCAGGCTCTTGATGCGCCGCTCGATTTCCTGGCTGCCGGGGAGCGGGGTCTCTTCGTCGGGCTGGATGGTGTTGACGTAGGCGGTGACGGCCGTGAACGGGAGCGCCACGCCCCTCATCCGGGCGTGATGGCGGACGGTGGCGAGCAGCCGCTCGACGCGGCCCCGATCGCCCTGCTGGATGACGTAATCGAGGGCTTCGCGCCACTCGCGCTGCTCTAGAGCTTCGAGGTCTGCATTGTCCTTGGGCGCGGGGTTTCTCATTGATTTCTCTCGGGGCGAGCCATCCTCTTGGAATCCGGTCGGATTACAATCTTTCTATTGTAGGCCAGAAATACATGAGACGCGCCACCGACCTCGTCACCGTCGGCACAGAGGAACACAGCATCACCGCCACGGACCAACACAGAAAAACACAGTTTCCTTATCGGTGTTGGTCCGTGTTCGTCTGTGGCTGGTTCGTCTGGGCAGTGGCGGTCGGTGGCCAGGAAAGCGCACAAATGCCCACTCTTGCCGAGCTTCAGAAGATGACGGCGCGCTTCGCCCCGGCCGACATCGGCGCCGACCTGTCGGCGCTCCCCAACAACGAGCGGGACGCCCTGGCGCGCCTCGTCGACGCGTCCCGGATCATGGACGCCCTGTTCCTGCGCCAGGTCTGGGCCGGCAACGACGCCATGCTCCAGGACCTGGCCGCGCGGGCGGCCAAACCGGTGGGCCCGCGGGCCTCCCGTTCGGCGGCGTCACGCCTGCGTTACTTCCTGATCAACAAGGGGCCGTGGGATCGGCTCGATCACAACCGCCCGTTCGTGCCCGGCGCACCGCCCAAGCCTGACGCGGCGAACTTCTACGCCGCCGGCGCGACGAAGGAAGAGGTCCAGAAGTGGCTGGACGGCCTCTCCGGCCAAGCGAAGGTGGCGGCGACGGGGTTCTTCACGACGATTCGACGGGGGGACAAGGGGTTCGTCGCCGTGCCCTACAGCGTCGAATACCAGGGAGAGCTGGCGCGCGCCGCGGATCTCCTGCGGGAAGCCGCGCAGCTGACGCACGAGCCGACGCTCAAGACGTTCCTGACGGCCCGCGCGGACGCGTTCCTGACGAACGACTACTACGCGAGCGACGTCGCCTGGATGGAGCTCGACGCGGCGATCGAGCCGACGATCGGACCGTACGAGGTCTACGAGGACGAGTGGTTCAACGCCAAGGCGGCCTTCGAGGCGTTCATCACCGTGCGGGACGAAGCGGAGTCGAAGAAGCTGCAGGCATTCAGCGATCACCTGCAGGAGCTCGAGAATAACCTGCCGATCGACCCGAAATACCGGAACCCGACGCTGGGGGCCTTCGCGCCGATCCGGGTGGTGAACGAGATCTTCGCCGCGGGAGACGGCAACCGCGGTGTCCAGACGGCCGCCTACAACCTGCCCAACGACGAGCGGGTCGTGAAGGAGAAAGGCACCAAGCGCGTGATGCTCAAGAACGTGCAGGACGCGAAGTTCAACCTGGTGCTCCTGCCCGTCTCGAAGATCGCGCTGCCCGTCGCGGATCAGTCGAAGATCTCTTTCGAGGCGTTCTTCACGCACATTCTGATGCACGAGCTGATGCACGGCCTCGGCCCGCACACCATCACGGTCGCCGGCCGCCAGACGACGGTCCGGCAGGAGCTGAAGGACACCTACAGCGCGATTGAGGAAGCCAAGGCCGACGTGTCCGGGCTGTGGGCGCTGCGCTCTCTCGCGGATCGCAAACAGCTCGATCCGGCGATCGCAAAGACGATGTACACGACGTTTCTGGCCTCCGCGTTCCGCTCGATCCGGTTCGGCGTCAACGAGGCGCACGGCCGCGGCATCGCGGTGCAGATGAACTACCTGCTGGACGCCGGCGCGTTCAAGGTGCGGGCGGACGGGACGTTCACGGTCGACAACGCGAAGATCGGCGACGCGGTCACCGCGCTGACCCGGGACATCATGACGCTGCAGGCGGAAGGCAGTTACGCCAAGGCGAGAGATCTCATCGATCGTCTTGGCATCGTCCGGCCGGAAGTGCAGAAGGTCCTCGACCGCCTGACCGGCATCCCAGTCGACATCGAGCCGAGATTCACGACCGCGGCCCAACTATCCGAGAGGTGACTGTATGAGGCTCCTGCAAATGGTCTTCGGTGTGGCGCTGCTGACGTCACTGGCCTGTCATCCCGGGCCGATCGTGGACACGGGTCCGAAGCCCGCCGGGGTCCGCGGCACGATCGCCGGCATCGTCTCGACGGACTCGAACGCGGCCCTGGCCGGCCGGAAGGTCACGGCGATCGATACCGTGGCGGGAAAACGCTACGAGGTGACCACCGGGATCAACGGCGGCTACACCATCCAGGTTCCCGAGGGTACCTATCGCCTCGAGGTCGAACTTCGACAGGGCGAGAGAGTGGCGAAGCAGCCGGCCGAGACGAAGGTCAACAAATCCGATCTCGATCCTCACCGGGATTTCGTGATCAGTGCCGGCAGCTAGCTGACAGGTCGCCGCGGGAGTGCTCGTCGACGAGCCAGCACACACCGTTTCTCCACGACTCTACGCGTGCCGATGATGGCGGATGGTTCCGCTCCGAAATCCCTGATGTTCTCGATTCCTGCGGCACCGGTCTACAATGCGCAGGACTGCTGTTAAGCACGAGGCCACATGCAGGACCTTCGGCTCGCTGTTCGCTCGCTTCGCGCAACGCCCGTTGTGACGTTCGTCGCAGTGCTGTCACTGGCGTTAGGTATCGGCGGGAACACCGCGGTCTTTTCCATCCTCAATAGCCTGCTGTTCAAGTCGCTCCCAGTGCGTGAGCCCAGCCAACTCGTGGCCGTCGACGCGGTCGGCCCCACCGAGTATTTCGGGGTCAGCTATCCTGTGTGGAACGAGATCCGTCAGCGACGGGTGTTTGACAATCCGTTCGCGTGGGCGACGGACCGGGTCCGTTTGTCGGATACGGGCGAGACTACGTTTGCCGATGCGGTCTGGGTGACTGGGAATGCGTTCGAGGTTCTCGGCGTGCCTGCCGTTCTCGGTCGAACTTTCGACGCTCGCGACGACCGTCGCGGCGGCGGCCCTGATGGTCCCGTAGCTGTGGTCAGCTCTCAGTACTGGCAACGGCACTTCGGGGGGGCCGCAGACACGATGGGTCGCACGCTGACAATCGAGCGCGTGCCGTTCACGATCGTCGGCGTCGCCTCGCCGAGTTTCCTCGGGCTGAATGTCGGTACGACGTTCGACATCATGCTGCCATCGTGAACGAAGCCTTCGCCCGCCGCTATTTCGGTGCAGCAAATCCGTTGGGTCGATCCTTCATCGAGTCTGACAGTCCAGCGGATCGCGGATCAGTGGAAATCGTTGGGCTCGCCGAAGATGCGGCCTTCGCGACGGTTCGTGAGCCGGCCGAGCCGACGATCTACCGACCGCTCGCGCAGCGGCTGGAAGAACGGCTGCTGAAATCGATTTCGAACATAAGCGTCAGTATACGCGTGGCGCAGGGCACGCCATCCGCTCGTCTCAACGCCAGCGTCGCTGCGGCGATCGGTGGCGTCGACCGCGACCTCGCCTTTACGTTTCAGACGCTCATGGAGACACTCAGTGTCTTCTATATTCGCGAACGACTGCTGGCGTTGCTATCGGGATTCTTCGCAGTTCTTGCACTGCTGATGGCGGCTCTGGGCCTCTACGGCGTAACGGCGTACTCGGTCAACCGGCGGCGCACGGAACTCGGTGTCCGCATGGCGCTTGGCGCGACACCTCGTGGTGTCCTGCAGCTCGTGCTGTCGCGAGTGTTCACGTTCGTCGGTATCGGCGTCCTCATCGGCGTGGGCGTCAGCGTGTGGGCCTCACAGTTCCTCGCCTCCCTCCTGTACGGAACCGAGACACGCGACCCCACGGCGTTGATCGGCTCGGTCGTGACGCTGGTACTCGTTGCCGTCATTGCCGGATCGCTCCCTGCCTGGCGCGCAACCAAGCTCGATCCCGCGAGAGTTCTCCAAGAGCGCTAAGCGAGGACGACGATGCCGACGACCTGTCGGGCGGCGCTCCCTTGAAGCGGCCGGATGGTTCCGCGCACGACCGCCGAACAATCGTTCGAACGGTGGTCGTTATTCCACTTGATTAGCAAGTGGAGATGAGGCAGACTGTCCACCGTGACTTCGAGTGGAGCGTCTGCCCCTCGGATCGATCTGCTGCCCGGCACGCTCGACCTGATCGTGCTTCGCACGCTGACGACCATGGGGCCGCAGCATGCCTACGGCATCGCTGCGCGGATCGAGCAGAGCGCCGAACGGCCCGCCAGGCTGAATCAGGGCACGCTGTATCCCGCGCTCGTCCGGTTGGAGCAGCGAGGTTGGATCAAAGGAGCCTGGCGGACGACCGAAAGTAACCGCGAGGCGAGGTACTACGCGGTCACAAAGGCTGGAACGCGCGCGCTGGCCGAGCAGATCGACCGCTGGGAGCGCTCCGCGCGCCTCGTGAATCGGCTGCTGACGAGCGAGGGCGAGTGATGGGTCACCTCGCGAGGTTCTTCCGGAGGCTCCTCAACGTCATTCGATCCGGTCGCGACGATGCCGATCTCGATCGCGAACTTGCCTCACATCTCTTGTTGCTGGAGGACGAGTACCGGCATCGTGGACTATCGGCCGACGAGGCTCGCCGCGCCGCCCGGCTCGCGCTTGGCGGCGTCGAGCAGACGAAGGAGCTTCATCGTGACGCCCGTTCGTTCGTGTGGCTCGACGACCTGCGGCGGGATCTGCGACACGCGGGGCGGCTGCTTCGGCGCAATCCGGTCTTCACTCTTACGGCAACGCTCTCGCTCGCCATAGGTATCGGTGCGACGACCACGATTTCCACCGTGGTGAACGCGCTCCTCTTCCAGCCTCCTGCCGGCGTCGTCGACTCTCGTCGTCTCGTCGACATCGGCAGCAGCCGGATGCAGCGCGGCTTCGGGCCCAGTTCGTATCCAAACTATGTCGACGCGCGCCAACGCAGCACGACCCTCGAGGGCGTTTACGCCTATTCGCGATTTCCGCAGGCAATGAGCCTGGGCGGCGCCGGCAGGGATGGCAGGAGCGAGAACGTGTTCGGCAGCCTGGTCACGGTCAACTACTTCGCGGTGCTCGGCGTGGTTCCGGCTGCTGGACGATTGTTGAGCACGGCCGACGGCGAACAGCCGGGAGCGAGTCCGGTTGCCGTCCTGAGTCACCGCTTCTGGACCCGGCGCTTCGACAGAGACCCCACGATCGTCGGCCGCACCGTGACCCTCAACCGCCATCCGTTCATCGTCGTCGGCGTCGCCTCCGAAGGGTTCCACGGCACGGGCGTTCGCGCGCTGGATCTGTGGGTGCCGATGAACATGGCGGCTGCTGCGACCTCGCCAGGAACCACCGCCCTCACAGACCGCGCGGCCGGCTGGCTGCTGATCGGCGGGCGTCTGAAACCCGGCAGCTCACTGCCGCAAGCTGCCGCGGAGATGGACGTGGTCGGCCGGACGCTCGAGCGCGAGTACCCGGAACAGAATCGAGGCGTCGGACTCCAGGTGAAGGCGTTGTCGCCGGTCCCAGGAAATCGCGGACCGATGGTCGCATTCGTCGCGCTGCTGACGGCGATCGTGTCGTGCGTCCTGATCGTTGCCTGCGCGAACGTCGCGGGTATGCTGCTGGCGCGCGCTGCCGCACGGCGGCCGGAAATGGCGCTGCGGCTCGCGATTGGTGCGGCGCGCGCGCGGCTCGTCCGGCAGTTGCTCACGGAAACGGTGCTGCTGTTCGTGCTCGGCGGAACGGTCGGTCTCTTACTCGCACGTGTGATGACGGCGCTGCTGGCTTCGCGGCTGCCGACGCTACCGTTTCCCGTCGACCTCTCGCTCTCGCTCGACGCCCGCGTGGGCGCGTTCGCGGCGGGACTATCGCTGGTCGCGGCGCTCGCGTCCGGACTCGCACCCGCGCTTCACGCGTCGAAGGCCAGTGTCCTGCCGGGGCTTAGAAACGACGCCGGGCTTGTCGGCCGGCTGCGCCTTCGTCACGCGTTCGTCATCAGCCAGGTCGCGTTGAGCATCGTGCTCGTCATCGGCGGTGGCTTGTTCCTGCGCGCCTTGCAGCGGGCCGCATCGATCGACCCGGGGTTCGATGCCCACGACGTCGAGCTCGCGTCGATCGACCTGGCCCAGGCGGGATACACGATCACGACGGGACCGCGCTTCGCGCGAGCGCTGATCGATCGCGTCCGGGCGCTCCCTGACGTGCAAACCGCGACGATCGCGAGCACGCTGCCTGGAGGGTTTGAGGTCAGACGTGAATCGTTGGGCGTTCCAGGCGTCTCCGGCCCGGACGGCGTTTTTTTCGTCGTGGATTGGAACGTTGTGGAGCCCGGCTACTTCGCGACGCTTCGGATTCCCCTCGTCGCAGGACGCGACTTCGCCGTCACAGACCGGGAGGTCGCACAGCCAGTCGCGATCGTCAGTGAGGCGGCCGCGCGCCAGTTCTGGCCTGGCCAGGACGCGATTGGCAAATACCTCCTGCAGCCAGCCTGGGGACCGCACGGACCGACAACCCCAACGCGGGCCCTGCTCGTCATCGGGGTTGCGCGCGACGTGCAGTTCAGCAGCCTTCTCGATGGCCTGGCTGGCACGGCCGTATACGCGCCCCTGGATCAGCAGTACGTGTCCAGTCTGACGATCGTGACCCGCACGACCAGCGGGAAGCGCGTCACCGGCGAGCTCCGAGCGCTGCTGGCCTCGATGAGTCCGACTCTTCCGATCATGACCGCGGAGGCGCTCGACGACTCCATCGCGCTCGGCCTCACGCCCCAGCGCGTCGTCGCTTCCGTGTCGGGCAGTCTCGGCCTCGTCGGATTGATCCTCGCGGGGATCGGGATCTATGGCGTGACGACGTACGCGGTCACGCGTCGGACGCGTGAGATCGGCATCCGAGTCGCGTTGGGCGCGCGACGGGCCGATATCATCAGGATGGTCATCCGGGAAGGGTTGTCGCTCACGCTCTTCGGTTCCGCAGTGGGTTTGATGGTCGCCGCAGTCGTCAGCCGTGTGCTCGTGACCTTCCTCTTCGGTATCCCGCCAATCGATCCAGTCACCTTCATCTCGACGACCGTCCTGTTCGCCGTGATCGGGCTGGCGGCATGCTACGTGCCTGTGCGCCGGGCAACCCACATCGATCCGACAGAGGCGCTTAGATACGAGTGAATCTCATCTTCGATTGGCGAGTGAAGACTGACGACTCACGGATTGCCGACCCCCGATCGACGATTGGCTCCAATCGCCAATCGGTAATCGCAAATCCGTGAATCGTCATTCGCCAATCGGCAGTCGCCAATTACAGCGGAAGCTTCAAAACCTGCCCCGGCTTGATCTTGTCCGGATCGGTGAGTTGATCCTTGTTCGCGTTGAAGATCCGCATGAACGCGTTGCCGTCGCCCAGGTACTTCCGGGCGATCTTGTGCAGGGTGTCCCCTGGCTGGACCGTATAGGTCTTACCGGACGTGCCCACGGCCGGCGAGGGGGGCTGGCCGTCTCTAGCGCGGAGCTCCATCGGTCCTCCTGAGCCAGGAAGACCTTCAAGGCGCGTGCCGCTTAGTCGATCCGTGCGCGCGCGCGGATCACCTCGACCGCGAGGTCCGGACGATCGCTGATGAGCCCGTCGACGCCCCAATCCAGCAGGCGCCGCATGTCGGCGGGGTCATTGACGGTCCAGACCTGCACCGCCACACCCGTTTCGTGAGCGTATCGGACGAAGCGCTTCGAGACGACGCGGGTCGAACCCGACCGCTCGGGCACCTGGAACGCGTCGTTCGGCGGATGGCGCACGGGCCAGCGCGCCCAGGATCGATACAGCGCGAGTCGCGTTTCCTCACGCGAGGCGCCGGTGAGGATCTGCGGCGCGTACGCCCGGGCCGCGCGAAGGACGCGGGTGCCGAACGATCCCAGGGCGACCCGCTCGAGGGCGCCCGCCGCGCGCACTTCGTCGATCGTCTTGTGCGCGAGCATGGGCTCGTTCACCTTCAGCTCGATGATGAGGGACGCGGCGGGATATCGGTGCAGCACGGCCTCCAGGGTCGGCACGCCGCCGGCGGCTCCGCGGAATCCCTCGAAGTGATACCCGGCGTCCAGTCGCGCGAGGTCATCCGCCGTCGCCGCGGCAATCGGACCGCGGCCGTTCGTGGTGCGGTCGAGCGTCCGGTCGTGGTGCACGACGACCACGCCGTCGCGCGACAAGTGGACGTCGAGCTCGAGCCCGTCCGCGCCGAGCGACAGCCCGTGATCGAAAGCGACGAGGGTGTTCTCGGGACGAAGCGCCGCGCCGCCGCGGTGCGCGAACACCTGGGGACGCCCGAACGACAAGGCCGGGTGCGGACGGGGCACTCGGCGGAATCTTATCGCTCAGCGAGGTGCTAAGGGTGCTAAAGGTGCTAACGGTGCTAA
>WNFM01330705.1_pt1 | contig 31281 bp, 23 predicted proteins | sample 5400271 | NCBI WGS metagenome assembly WNFM01 (sample SAMN13153352, study PRJNA577476) | soil metagenome | isolation source: 60 cm saprolite on Douglas fir-dominated hillslope | place: USA:California | collected 2013-09-17 | reverse complement strand
GCGAAGTCATTTTCAGGGCGGCGACGAAAACGCTTGATCTCCAGCCCGAGATAGCGTGCTGTGCTCACGATCAGCTCATACGTCGGCTGCTCAATCAGGATTTCATCGCCAGGCTCAGTGCTTGCGGCGAGTGCTAGATAGTTGGCCAATGAGGTCCCAACCGCACTGACAACGGACTCCTGCGGCACGCGATAGCGGCGGGCGATCGCCTGCAGCAGCGGCTCGTAGCCATAGATTGACGGGCCGTTGATCTCCAATTGATCGATGGTGACGCCCAGTTCCGATAACGGCAAGCTCAGCATGCCGCTGGTCGAGAGATTGTATTTCGCTACCGAGTGCAGCTTGGCCCACTCCATGTAAGGCGAGTGCGCGGTGCTTCTCAAAGAATTCATACCCGTGAGGTCCATCTCCAAATGTAATACATGGGGACACCGGCGGCCAGAATCGCCATACCAATGAGCGTATCACCCCGGGAAATTTATAGATTGTGTTGGCTACGACGCCGGCGCAGGCCAGGCAGAACAGTGCGGTGGTGAAAGGATGGCCGGGCATGCGGAAGACGGGCTGCGCAGCTACACGCCGGCGAAAAATAAAGAGGCAGCCGGCTGTAAGCGCCCAGAACATGGCGTCCATGGAGATGACATAGCCAAGGATTTTTTCGTAGCTGAGGAAAACCAGGGCCATGGTCCACACACTCTGGCCGACGATTGCGACCACCGGAACCCTGGTTCGCGGATGTATCCAGGCAAGCTGGCGAAAGAAGACACCGTCTTCGGCCATGGCAAAGTAGACGCGCGGCGCGGTGAGCACGCTCTGGCTGAGAAAACCAAGGGTGGAAAAGGCGATGCCCAGGGCTATGATGGTTGCGCCTTTCGGGCCGAGAGCGATGCGCATCACGGCTGAAGCCGGGGCTTTTGTTGCAGCGAGCGTGGGAACCCCGAGCGCGCGCACGTAAACGTAATTGACCAAGGTATAGAGCAAGGCGACTCCGGCCACGCCAAGAACCAGGGCTCGCGGAAGATCGCGCCGGGGCTGCTTCATTTCGCCCGCGACGAAGCTCGCGGTTTGCCAACCACCGTAGGCGAAGACCACCGGGACCATCGCTGCGCCAAAAGCGGAGAGAAACCCCGGCGAGACCGGCTGGTCCAAAAGAGGCTTCCAGGCGATGTGGGATCCTCGAATGAAGAACGCGCCTGCGGCAATGAGCAGGCCGATCGCCAGGATCTTTACCAGCATCAGCATGCTCTGCAGCGTTCCACCCGCGCGGACGCCAAGGCAATTTACGACCGTAAGCGCCAGCAAGGTGAGCACGGCAATTTGCCATTCAGCCACGTGCAAGCCGGTAAGCTCCAGGAAATAGCGGGAAAAAGTAACGGTGACCGCGGCCATGCCTCCAGTCTGGATGACCAACAACAGCACCCAGCCGTAAAGAAAGGCGACCAGCGGATGGTAGGCTTCGCGCAGGTAGGCGTATTGTCCGCCCACGCGGGGCATGCGGTCAGCCAGCTCCGCCCAGATGAAGGCAGCCATTAGCGCCAGCACTCCGCCGGCAAGCCAAGCCCCCAGAACAAGCGCCGGCGTGTGCACCCGCTGCGCAACCACGTAAGGGTTGATAAAGATGCCGGCGCCCACAATGCCGCCCATCACCAGCATGGTGGCATCAAACAGGCCGAGCCGCCGTGCCAGCGGCTGAGAGCTATCTGATCCGGTCTGTAATGAAGGCGAATTCAATGCTCTGGGTTCCGAATGCGGAATCTTACGCGAGGCCAGTGGGAAAAGGTGACAAATCTCGTGCCTTGTAATTTAGAATCTGGAATTTATTCCGGAGGCTGAAATCGTGCAAATAAAGTGGATCAGAACTGTTATTACCGTGCTTGGTTTTGCGACCCTGAATTCCTGCAGCAGTCCATCAACATCGAATAGCGCGCCTAGTTCCAGTCCAGCCGCATCTCAGCCCAACGCTGCGATCCAGCCGGAGTCGCCTGCGGCCGTGATCGATCCCTGTTCAAAGTTCAGCGCCGCCGATGCACAGGCCATCATGGGAGTGCCGATGAAACTCGTCCCCGGACACGGCGCGATCGTCTGCATGTATAACGAAACATCTCCCAAACCCGGAATGGACACGGCCCGCGTTTCTTTGACGCTTAGCGTTCGCAAGTCGCCGGAAGAAGAGAACCGGTCATGGAACAACACCAAGGTGATTCGCCGCCTCAAACCGGGCGAGAAGAATATTGCGCAGTTGAGCGGGATCGGCGACGAAGCATGGTTTGACGGCCACATTGAAAAAGGCAAAGTGGACATGGGAGGCGTCCTGGCGCGCAAGGGAAATTCTGACTTTATGCTGGAATCTGCGACATTGGGTTATCGCGCCTCCGCTGCACAGATCAAGGCCATAGCCAAGCGGATCGCAGACGAATTGAAGTAGTGAAGCTTACGTCGTGACCTTTTTCCTTTTGCGAACGCCGGCAATGCGTGCCAATAAGCGTTGTCCCAGGCAGCCGAACAGGAAAGAGATGGCCATGATCGCGCTGGTGTGGCGTTCTCCAGAATGGAAGGTAAGAAACGCCATGTATTCGTAGATGGCATAGCCAGCCAGGCCGGAGATAGCACCAAACAGGACCGGCGTGAGAGTGACGAACTGGTTGGGAATCCTGGACTCATTGCGTCCCAGAATTAGAGACTGCGCGGAGCAAAACGCAGCGCCCAACAGGCCGAAGAACAGCACCGCGGCCACCATTAGAACGCGTCCGGAGAGTAGCACGAAGGGCGCTAACGCCACGGCCGCCAGTGCGCAGACAATGAGCAGGGTCCGGAGTTGGTCTCCTGTAACACGCGTCTTGTAATACTGGTTTGTGGAGTCTTCATTGCGCAGGTACATGGCATCGGCCACGCATTCAGCCGTGAGCCGGTCATCACTGATGGCAAGCAGGTTGTCGATGGCCTCGCCGCGCCAGGACGAGATCTTTGATGCTTCTTCACGCAGGATGTAAGCCCGGTTGGCCAGCTCAGTCTGGTTCATGCCAAAGACTGCATAGCGCTGCGCGGCATGCAGGCAGAACCATCCGCCTTCAACATCATTGCTTTCCAAACAGCGCTGCACATTGTTGAGCTGCTCATGCGCCGCCGCTGCCCAGGAGTTGTCGGAGCGCAGGTTTCGACGTTCAAGGAAACCCAACTCCACGCGGAAGGCTTCTGCTTCACGCAGCAAGCGGGAGTGCGCGCGATTGTCTTCTGAAGAAGATCGTTGGGAAGAAGACCCTGGGGAAGAAGACTCTAGGGAAGAAGATTTTGGCGTCGGGACCACCTGGGGCTCAGCGCGGGCTCCCGCCTCAGCGACAGGTTCTGTCGGAGCTTGTTTAAGCGCGCTTCCCACGCGTGAGAGCAGCGCTTTTTCCTGCGCGTAGGTCAGGCGCTCGATGGCGGCGGGAACTTGCAGCCACAACGCTTCGCCGATTTCTTCATTGTTCCTGGCGCCGCCTTGATCGTCGACGACGCTCATCTTCCAGAACAATACGACCTTGGGCACGCCGTTATCGGAATAGCTGATTGTCCCAAGATAATTGCCGATGCGGCAGGAGCAGCCGGTCTCTTCCATGACTTCGCGCATGGCGGCTTCCTGGAATGACTCTCCGTCTTTTACTTTGCCGCGAGGAAGCGTCCAGTCCTGATGGCGTTTCCGGTAAACCACCATCACTTCGTCACCACGTGGAGTAGTACGCTGCAAAATGCCGCCGGCGGCTTTAATTACCGGAGGATCTGCCGGAGCGATCGGAGCAAGTGAGGTCGCCATAATTTAAATTCTAAATTTGGATTGTAACCCGTATTAAAGAAATTGAATCCACTCATTTTTTCTCGCCGCGGAGCGAAGGCGAGCAGGCGAATCGCGCAAGTGCACTCAGCATTTTCTTGGACGGCCGGAACGTTCGCGGGCCATCGGGAATTTCGGGGCCACCCTTAGCTCATTCGATGTAAGGTGGCTCGGCCCGAAAACATTCAGCATCTCGGTTAAAAAACTATGAATTCTCAAGCCAACTGGGCAGCACTCAATCGGCTCCAAGATATCTGAGGTGGAGCACCTTGAGGCAGATATTTCTGTTTTTTTTAGCTGTTTCCCTTCTGGCCCTAATCATCGGTTGCGGCGGTGTGAATTCGTCTCCTTCTCCCACGCCGACACCCGGAACGCCGCAAAGCGCGCAGATCAAGAATGTAATCGTCGTAATTATGCAGAACCGCTCTTTTGATCATCTATTTGGCACCTTCCCCGGCGCCAACGGAATAGCGCCGGGAGTGCCCGGTTTCAACCAAAAAACCTCGACCGGCGCAATCGTATCGCCCCAGCTATTGACCGCTACAAGCACAACGGATTTGCCGCATTCGCGTAATGATTATTTGCGCGTTTGGGACTCGGGCGCCATGGACAAGTACGCCTTCTATAACGGCGTGATTTCCATGGGACACTATGACAACACCACGCCTGGAATGAGCGTTTTGTGGAACTGGGCCCAGCAATTTGCCCTGGCGGATAATTTCTTTCCTTCAGTGATGGGCGACGCGCCCACCAACCAGCTTTTTCTGGTGGCTGCCGACGATAACAATACTCCCGGCACGCTGCAGCCGTTCTTCCCGCCGTGCAATACGCAAATGAAAGCCACAGCCGGTTACACGTTCCAGCATGTGGGCGACCAACTCACAGCGAAAGGAAAGACCTGGGCGTGGTACCAGGAAAATCTTGGGAACTGCAGTTCTTATGTTCCGCAGGAAAATCCATTCCAGTTCTTTACCAATGCGCATGACTCACCCAACGTTCGTGACTTCTCCAAGTTTGCGGCGGATCTGACCTCAGGCAACGCGCCCTCGCTCATGATGGTGCAACCTGGGCCAGCCCACAGCATGCACCCGGGAAGCGGGCCCGTCATTAACGGCATCACCTGGCTCGACGGCGTCATTCGACAGGTGCAGGCGTCTTCGGTATGGGCAAATTCGGCGATCGTGGTCGTTTGGGATTCCAGCGGTGGGTGGTGGGACCACGTTCCTCCGCCCCAGGTGGATACCCAGGGACTGGGTCCGCGTGTTCCCATGTTGGTGATCTCTCCCTTTGCCAAGAAAAACTATATCTCGCATGTACAGATGGATGATGTCTCGATCCTGAAATTCGTCCAGAACACCTTTGGGCTGGGTCCTCTTAATGGAAGGAACCAGTTGGGGAACGACCTCAGCGACATGTTTTAATTTTGAGTGAGATAGATTGGGCGGTGTCGAATCACTTAACGCTGACAAGGCAAGCTGCCATTCAGGAAATTGAAAAGGGGGCCGTGCTTCGCGGGTTCGCGGCCCCACTGTTGCAAGTAGAGCTAGAAGCGGACATGTTACTTGCTTTGTTCTGTATACATTACTAGAGCGCTGAAGAACACAGGCGACAACATAATTTTCTTCTTATGCTATGCCAATATTGGTGACTCCTTAGATGGCATTCCAGGATGGGCCTCGAGACGTGGTTTGGGCCCTCACTTCTATGAGTTTTTTAACCATTGCTCGTTCCTACAGGTACAAGCGCGAAACAATTAGATTTTTAGATCGGCATGGTATGAATTGAGGAGTATAAAGACTGTATTGTCGTACGCGGTCCTCTCCGACAAGACTGGGGTGGGATTTTCGCAAAATGAAAAAGCAGGCGTACTACGTGCCAATGGTGGTCCTTGAAAGCGCAAAAGCGAGGGCCCTGGCGCTCATCCAGGAAGGTTATGTTCAAGCTTATGAGACTCTCGAGTGCCCGCTATGTTCAATCAAATACTTGTTTCTCTGCGATCTAAAGGATAGTTGTCGAAGACAGCCGCAAACAACCAGACACGGAGAAGCGCTTCTCTACTTCGCCGCCAAGATAAAAGAGTCGCATTTAGCCGGGCACATTGAAGAAGTGATTGTCCTGCCCTATGAACTGCACATGGTCTCCTCGAGCGGCGGGGGCACCGGGGAATTGCCGGCTTCGCCGAATCTAAAGGCCAGCTAGGTATTCGTTCTACAGTCCTTCTCCAACACCCAGGTAAGCGCGGCGCACGAACTCATTGTTCATCAGCATCTCGCTTGTGCCTTCAAGAGTGATTCGGCCCGTCTCCATCACGTATCCATAGTGGGAAATCTGGAGTGTGTAATTCACGTTCTGTCCTACCAGCAGGATGGTCACACCCTGGCGGGCGATGTTGGTGATGAACGCAAAAATCTCGTCGACAAGTTTTGGGGCCAGGCCGAGCGAGGGCTCGTCAAGCATGAGCAGTTGCGGTTCTGACATGAGGCCGCGACCGATAGCACACATCTGCTGCTCGCCTCCGGAAAGCGTTCCGGCCAACTGGCGCCGCCGTTCCTTCAGACGAGGGAAGAGTTCATAGACGCGCGCCAGGCCGCTTTGAGCCCGTGAGCGGAGCGACGGCAGAAAACAGCCCATGAGCAGGTTCTCTTCCACTGACATTCCCGGCCACAACTGGCGGCCTTCGGGAACCAGGCTCAGACGGCGCTCCACACGCGCGCGGGCCGGTAAGGCCGTGAGGTCTTCTCCGTTGAGGAGAATGTTCCCTTTCTTTGCAGGAAGCACGCCGGCGATGGTATTGAGCGTCGTGGTCTTGCCCGCACCGTTTGAACCAATGATGCAGGTAACCTTGCCTCTGGTTATGGAGAAAGAGATCCCCCACAAAACCTGCGTGACGCCATAGCCTACCTCGAGGTTCTGGGCGATCAACAGCTTGTCATTATTCGCTGCAGGAACGGGGGCCTCAGACACGTTTCGCGCTCCCGAAATCGCTCTTGCCCAGATAAGCCTCAATCACCGAATCGTCTTTTTGAATGTCTTCGGGTTGTCCTTCCGCCAGCTTCCGGCCGAAGTTGAGCACCGTGACGCGGTCGCAAACTGACATGATGGCCTTCATATCGTGCTCTACATACATGATTGTGGTGCCACCAGCACGAATACGATGGAGCAAGTCCATCATGGCGCGGGTTTCCGATCCGGTGAGGCCGCCGCAGATCTCATCCAGCAGCAGCAACTCCGGCGCGGTGGCCAGAGCGCGCGCCACCTCCAGCCGCTTCTGCTCGCCCAGCGAGATTGCGGATGCCAGCGAGTTTGCTTTGCGGTCGAGACCGACGAGCTTCAGTGCCTCCATGGCATGCTCTCTCGCGGCCGCCGTGCGGGTGACGGCCCGGCGCCCGTAATGGACCGCGACCTGCACATTTTCGAGCACGGTCATCGCCTTGAACGGGCGCACGATTTGATGGGTCCGGGCCACGCCTTTTTTTACCAGCGCGGCGGGATCCATGCCCGTGACATCTTTGCCGTGGAGGTGGATACTGCCGCCGGAAGGACGAACCGCCCCGGTAATCAGGCTGAACAGCGTTGTCTTGCCGGCCCCGTTAGGGCCGATGAAGCCACAGATTTGTTTTTCCGGGATGTCAAAGCTAACGTCCTTCAACGCCGCCACGCCCCCAAAGTACTTGGTCAGCGTCTGGACTTCCAGAATCTTCACGTTTACTCCTAAAGAGCTGGAAGAGCCGCCGCAACAAGCCGAGCAGGCCATCAGGCTCCAGCAAAATGATAAGAATCAATAGTGAACCGTAGATCAGCAAATGGAGGTTGGGAAATTTAACCGATATTTGCTCTTCCACCATGCCAAAAATCACGCCGCCCAGGACCGCGCCCCATATTGTTCCAATCCCGCCAATCACCGGCATCAGCAGGATGGAAATGCCGGTCTGGAAAGCAAACACGTCGCCGGGATAAATGAACGCAGCGCGACGCGCGTAGATGCCGCCGGCAATACCAGTGAGCCCAGCGGCAATCGCGTGAATCCAGAGCTTGGAGGTATAGGGATTTACGCCGACGTGGGCCGCCGCGTCCTCATCCTGCTTGATGGCGCGTAATGCCAGGCCGAACTTACTTTTGGCAATGAGCGTGGAAACTATAACCGCCAGCGCCACGGCGGCAATCGCGCTGAAATAATGCTCGTTTTGGCTGAATGGCTTGTCTTCAATGATGCGATACCCGCTGGCGCCGCCCGTCACGTCCAGGTTATTCATGATGACCCTTACAGCTTCAGTCAACCCAATGGTGGCGATCACGAAATACGGGCCGCGCAAACGGAAGGTGGGCAGGCCGATAAAAAAAGATGCCAGCATGGCGATGGCAGCTCCGCCAGCAAAACCGAAATAAGGACTGTGTCCGACGTGCATGAGCAGCGCCGTGGTGTACGCGCCCAGACCGAAGAAGACCGCAAATCCGAACGAAACCTGGCCTGCCATGCCACCCAGCAGGTTCCAGCCCAGGCTGGTCGTGGTCCACACAGCAGTAATAAAGAGAAGCCGAATGAGATTGTCGCTGGGATGGGTCGCGGGCAGAAGCAGCAACACTGCCAGCAAGACCCAGGGCAAAGTAGCCTTTAGCCAGCCGCCGATACCTGTGGGAAGCTTCATGCCGCTTTCCATTTCCTTTCCAGCAGGCCGGCCACTCCTTTGGGCAACAGCAGCAGCACAACCACTAACAGGGCGAAGGACATCGCCGGCTGGTAGCTGGCGGGTAAATAATAGGAAGCCCATGCCCCGTGCGAATACCAGGGGACAGGCACGCGAATGCTGAATATCTCAAAGACCGCCAGGACAATCGCACCCAGGGCAACCCCGGAAATGGATTCAAGCCCGCCGAGCACAATGATCACGAATGATCGCAAGAGGAACTGGCGGCCGAAATCAGGGCTGAAGGAATAGAGCATCCCCAGCAGCGCGCCGGCAAATCCAGCGAACGCCGTTCCCAGGCCGAAGGTAAGCCGCGAAGTTCTTTGGTCGTCCACACCCACGATCTGCGCCGCATAGGGATTCTGGATCAGCGCGCGCATGGACCGGCCGAACCAGCTGCGATGAAACAGAATCTGCAAGACCACCATGCAAGCCACTGCTGCGCCAAACACCACCAGGTTGACCTTGGGAATGGAGATTTCCCCAATCTGTATAGAGGAAAGCGTTAGCGGTGTCAGGATGGATTGGTCTTCATTCCCCCAAGCCAGATAGCCTACGTTCTGCAAGACCAGCCAAAAACCAAACATCAGGAGCAGGGAAGCCAGGGTAGGCGTATCTGACTTGGGAAGCCAGCGCACCAGGAGCCAATGCACCGCCATGCCAAAAAGAAAAAAAACAGGCAAAGCGAGCACGGCCCCCAGGATGGGATCGATGTGAAAGCGCTGGAACATCTCCAGGGCAAAATAGGCGCCCAGCATCAGGAACCCGGCGTGGGCCAGGTTCACGATCTTCATGACGCCGTAAACCACGGTCATGCCTACGGCCATGGCCGCGTACACTCCGGCCAACAGCAGCGCCTTCAACAAGAGGTCGAGATACTCGACAGCTTCCATGTAAGTGGCAGTGCTCTATTTAGCCGGTATGGGCGCCACGGGCTCGCCGGTGGCGGCGTCTTTGGGGAAAACAATATCCACTTTGTTGTCGGGCTTGTTTTGCGTGATCACAAAAGGATATTCCGTCTGCCCGTTGGCGCCGAATTTCAGCACCTGGCCGGGAAGAATCGATTCTTTGAGTTCCGCCTTCTTCAGCGCGTCGCGGATCGCGGTCTTGTCCAGAGAGCCCGCAGCCTCGATTGCCTTGGCCAGTATGCGCATGCCGTCATAGGCCGGCGCCGCATACCAGGAGTCCACGTCATGTCCGGTAAAGGCCTTGTATTCTTCCGCAAATTTCTTGGCCTGCGGATAAGGCAGCTTATTGGACCACCAGATGCCGGAGAAGATGTAGTCAGTGCCGGCGCCCAGGGCCTGGCGCGCCGCGGCTTCCGGACCGCGAGCGCCGTAGCTGATCATCTGGTGCCGCATGCCGTTTTGCAGATATTGCCGGTGCATGGTGATGTAATCAGGGAGGTGAGCGTCAGAGAGAAAAATGTCGGCTTTACTGCTTTTTACCTTCTGCAGGATGCCGGAAAAATCAGTGGCGCCGAGCTCGAATTTTTCATTCACCACCACCTGGAAGTAACCTGCGTGCTTGTTGGACCACTCGTTGAAACCCTGGACGTAATCAATGCCATGGTCCGTATTTTCCACCACGATCGCGACTTTCATGCCTTTCTTGAGCTTGCCCTGGTCTACAAGGTAGCCCAGAAACTCGGCGCTGGTGGTGCCGATCAGCGCAACGGGACTTAATGTGCCAAACGCGTATTGATAACCCTTGCTGAAGATGGCGGTAGCGCCCGCCCCGGTCGTGATCCAGGGGGTCTTGTAGCGGTCTGCCATGACGGATTCAGCCGTGCCCAGCGCAGTGGAATAACCGCCGATCACGGCCACAGCGGCGTCAGAACTCATGGCGCGCTCGGTAAGCGATGCCGATTTCTTGGAGTCCGTGCTGTCGTCGTAGAAAATCTCGTTGATCTTCAGCTTTTTACCCTTGCTCTTCACCATGATGCCGCCGGCATCGTTGATTTGCTTGATGGCAAGTTCAATGCCTTCTTTCTGATAGGTTCCGGGTTTGCTCTCGCTTCCCGTGGTGGGCAGCACTACGCCAATGGTGATGACGTCATCTGCGGGCAGCGCCTGGCTGGAAGCACATACAAACGTCACAAAGCCGGTCAGCAACAGCGCAAGCGCCATTCTTTGATGGAAATGCCTGCTTACGAAATTAAGACTCTTCATTTTCCCTCCTCAGGGAATCTGTGGCCCGTGTGGCGTGGGCCCGATTTTTCTCGACCATATCCGCAATTCTGTCCAGCAGCCTAGGCAGGCAGCATCATATTCCTGCCCAGCGGAGATTAACAAGTTCTTCTTGGATGCCTCGGTCGCCGGCCCCTGTACGGTTGGTGGCCTATGAAGGATTATGTTCCACGTTTGCGTTTCCCCTTGACATCTGCGCTAATCCGACTACCCTAGGTTGCCAAACAGGCGAAGGCTGTCTGCTCCGTTGCGAGCAGCCGGTGAAATTTCCCAGGGCCTCATAAAATCCCGGGCAGCCGGTGCGGGGCAGGTTAGGACTGCCGGTCGCAGAGTTGTTTGTGAGTCAACATTTTTTCGTTCGTGTTTCCGGCTTTATGTTTGCTATTGATTGATGCATTAGGCAGCCAATATCAGGGGGAACAGGTCCGGCCGGCCTGTCGCCTTTTTCCAGGAGGGCCGTATGTCCAGCGCTGCAATCCCGGTGACTTCATCGGACCAGATTTCAACTCAAAAGATCTGGATGGTGATTCTAGCCTCGTCCGTCGGAACGATGATCGAGTGGTACGACTTTTACATTTTTGGGAGTCTGGCCGTTGTGCTGTCCCAAAAATTCTACCCGCCGGGAAACCCCACGTTCGCCCTGATCGCATATCTTTCGACGTTCGCCGTCGGATTCATGGTGCGGCCGTTTGGCGCGCTGTTTTTCGGAAGAATCGGAGACCTGGTGGGACGCAAATATGCCTTCCTGGTGACACTCACCATCATGGGATTTGGCACCTTTCTGATCGGTTTGATGCCGACTTATGCCAAAGCCGGCTTGTTTGCCCCCATCGCTTTGATCGCAATCCGCGTGTTTCAGGGACTGGCGCTGGGCGGCGAATACGGTGGCGCCGCTATTTATGTGGCCGAGCACGTGCCCGACAATAAACGTGGCTACTGGACCAGTTACATTCAGATCACGGCAACCTTGGGCCTGTTCTTTTCCGTCATCACCGTGGTGATCCTCCAGTTCTACATGACGCCGGCAAATTTCCAGGCATATGGCTGGCGCATTCCTTTCCTCCTATCTGTCATTCTGGTGATGATCTCGCTCTACATTCGTCTTAAGATGGCGGAGTCGCCGATCTTTACGCAGATCAAGAGCACAGGGATGAGTTCAGCGCAGCCGTTGAAGGACGCCTTCACCCAGTGGCCCAACTTCAAGCTGGTGCTGATATCGTTGCTCGGCGCGACCGCCGGACAGGGCGTCGTCTGGTACACCGGCCAGTACTACGCGCTGTTCTACATGCAAACGATACTGAAGGTGAACCTGCGTACCAGCTTTATCATCGTAGCGGTGGCCATGTTGTTGGGCATGCCGTTCTTTACGGTTTTTGGAGCGCTTTCCGACAAGATCGGCCGCAAGAAAATCATCATGGCCGGCTGCCTGCTGGCAGTAGTCACCTATTATCCGATCTATCACGCCATGGAAACAGCCGCAGGCAATCACGTGATCACATTTAAGTCCCAACTGAACCCGGTGACCAAGGCCCCGACCTTGACGCCTTTGACTCCAGATCCCGCAGACCCGACTAAGCTGGTTCCAGCCAAAGAGGCGCCGAATCCTAACGTTCCCATGCTCATTCTGCTGGTTTTCATACAGGTGATCTACGTGACAATGGTCTACGGCCCGATTGCCGCGTACCTGGTGGAGGCATTTCCGGCCAAGATCAGGTATTCATCGTTCTCGCTGCCCTACCACATCGGGAACGGAGTCTTTGGTGGGCTGGTGCCACTGGTCGGAATCTATGTGTGTTACCTCACCGGCAATATCTATTCCGGGCTTTGGTACCCCATGGCCATAGCCGCGATGACCTTTATCGTGGGCTCGCTCCTGCTGAAGGAAACCGTGAATGTGAAGATCTGGACCGAGGTCGGCGCCAAGAAGTAGGCTAAAAAACTAACCGCGCTTGCAGAGCAGGTACGGCGCAGGTGTAGGATAATCTGTTTCGGACTGGCGGGTGGCAGCCATAGCCACCCGTGCGTCCTTGCGGCCCCATCCCCACGGGCCGTTGCGAGTACTCGAAACGATTTCGAGTTCGGAACCAAGAGGTCGATACCATGGCTGACGCTCGCGTGATGAAAGAAAACGAACAAGAGACAGAGGTGAATGAGGCGCAGATCGCCGTCCATTGGAAGGAAGAGCAGTACTTTTACCCCAGCGCAAAATTTGTCGGGCAGGCTTACCTCACTGACCCAGCAGTCAATGACCGCTTCAGCGAAAAGAATTTCCCCGAATGCTACCGCGAGTATGCTGACCTATTGAGCTGGGACAGCTACTGGCACACCACGCTTGATACCAGTGACGCTCCCTTCTGGAAGTGGTTTGCCGGGGGCAAGCTCAATGCCTGCTACAACTGCGTGGACCGTCATCTGGATAAATACCGCAATAAGGCCGCATTCATTTTTGTCGGCGAACCGGAGGATGTCGCACCGCAGGCCATCACTTATCAGGAGTTGTACTACCGCGTAAATGAGATGGCAGCGCTGCTGCGCGATTTTGCCGGGCTCAAGGCCGGCGACCGGGTCACCATTCACATGCCCGTCGTTCCCGAATTGCCCGTCACTATGCTGGCCTGTGCCCGCCTGGGGTTGATTCACTCCGTGGTCTTCGGCGGGTTCAGCGGAGAAGCCTGCGGCATGCGCGCCGCTGATTCAGGAAGTAAAGTCCTGATAACCATTGACGGCTATTACCGCAGCGGCGCCATGACCGATCACAAAGAGAAAGCCGACCTTGCCGTGGCCACCGCGAAGAAAGAAGGCCAGGCGATCGAAAAAGTCCTGGTTTGGCGGCGCGAGGCGGGAAAATACCACTCCAAGACGCCGATGGTCGAAGGCCGCGATTTCTTTGTCGAAGAAGTGCTCAAGAAATACAGCGGACAAATAGTCTCGCCCGTGCCTATGCCTTCAGAAGCTCCGCTCTTCCTGATGTATACCAGCGGAACCACCGGCAGACCCAAGGGCTGCCAGCACGGCACCGGCGGGTATCTCTCATACGTCGCGGGGACTTCCAAATTCATTCAGGATATTCATCCAACCGATGTTTACTGGTGTATGGCTGATATTGGTTGGATCACCGGGCATTCTTATATCGTTTACGGGCCCCTGGCGCTGGCTGCAACCAGCGTTTTATACGAAGGCGTGCCAAACTATCCCGATGCGGGCCGGCCATGGCGCGTGGCCAAACGACTTGACGTGAACATTTTCCACACCTCGCCCACGGCAATCCGCATGCTGCGCAAGACCGGGCCGAACGAACCGGCGAAATACGACTACCATTTCAAGCACATGACGACCGTGGGCGAGCCCATTGAGCCTGAGGTCTGGAAGTGGTACCACGAAGTTGTTGGCAAGGGCGAAGCAGTCATCGTCGATACCTGGTGGCAGACTGAGACCGGAGGTTTTCTGTGCAGCACTAAGCCGGCCATCGATCCGATGAAACCTGGCAGCGCCGGTCCCGCATTGCCGGGGATTTATCCGGTGATCTTTGACGAAGAAGGCAAAGAAGTGAAAGGCGGTTCCGGCAAAGCCGGGAACATTTGTATTCGCAATCCTTGGCCGGGAATCTTTCAGACCATCTGGGGCGACCGCGACCGCTTTGTGGCGCAGTATTACCGCAAGTACAACAAGAACCCGAAGAGCAAAGACTGGCGTGACTGGCCGTATTTTGCCGGTGACGGCGCGGTGCAGGCGCCGGACGGCTACTTCAGAATTTTGGGGCGTGTGGACGACGTAATTAACGTGGCTGGTCACCGTTTGGGCACTAAGGAATTGGAGTCGGCATGCCTGACCGTGAATGAAGTGGCTGAGGCTGCCGTGATCCCGGTCGTCGATGAGGTGAAAGGCCGAGTGCCGGAAGTTTACGTGTCGCTGAAACCCGGACAGCACAATGCCACGGCCGTTCAGGAATCTGTAACCAGGGCCATTGAACACCAGATTGGTAAAATTGCCCGGCCCAGAAGAGTCCATGTGGTGCCGGACATGCCGAAAACACGATCGGGCAAGATCATGCGCCGCGTGCTGGCCGCAATTTCGAATCAGATGGATACGGGCGACGTCACTACTCTGGCCAATCCTGATGTAGTGGAGCAGATCCGGGTGATGGTGCAGGGCAATCGTCCGGTGGTCACGAAAGATGTTCCTGAAGACGTAAAGCGTTTTGGGGAAGAGCGTTGATGGAAGTTGTGAGAAGCACGCTGTAAGTTTCTGGTTTGCGCGGACCCAAAAGAGCTACAAACAGAAGATGACTCGCTGAATGACCTGAGGAGGGAATTATGAGCGAAAAGAAGGGCAAAGGAGTATCTCGCAGAGATTTCATCAAAATCGCCGGGGCCGGCGGCATTGCCGCTGGATCGCTGGGGCCTGCATTCCTGTTTCCTGAGCGCGCCGCGGCACAGCAAAAAACACTAAGGATCTTGCAGTGGAGCCATTTTGTTCCCGCATACGACACCTGGTTTGACGGGACCTTCGCCAAGCAATGGGGCGAGAAACATAACACCAACGTGGTGGTCGACCACATCAACCTGGTTGATCTCAACACCCGTGCCGCATCGGAAGCCCAGGCCAAAAAGGGCCACGATCTCTTCATGTTTCTCTCCCCGCCGGCGGCCTATGAGAGCCAGGTCATCGATATGACACACGTGTATCAGGAAGTGGAGAAGAAACACGGGAAGAAGATCGACCTGGCGCACAAGTCCACTTACAATCCGAAGACCAAAAGGTACTACGCGTTCTCTGATTCCTACGCTCCGGACCCGGGCAATTGGCGTCTGGATCTCTGGAAGGAAGTCGGCTTCCCCAACGGGCCTGACACCTATGACGATCTGCGCAAGGGCGCCAAGGCCATCAAGGAAAAGTTTGGAAATCCTTGTGGTATCGGCCTCTCACAGGAGCTCGACACCAGCATGGCCATGCGTGCTCTGCTGTGGTCATTTGGCGGGGCAGAGCAGGACGAAGCGGGCAATGTCACCATCAATTCCAAGAACACCATCGAAGCTCTCAAGTACATGAAGGCGCTGTTTGAAGAATCAGAGACGCCGGAAGTCTTTACCTGGACGCCACCTTCGAACAACCAGGCCATGCTGGCGGGAAAAGTCTCGTACGTGGCCAACGCAATTTCCATCACGCGCCAAGCGGAACGGGAAAAACTTCCCATCGATAAAAACATCATGATTAGCCGGGCTTTAAAAGGCCCAGTCCGCCGCATTGCCGCCGAGCACGTGATGGACTGCTACGTGATCTGGGAATTTGCCGACAACAAGGAAGGTGCACAGCAATTCCTGATCGACTACATTGACGCTTTCCACGACGGCTTCGTGGCCGGCCAGTTCTACAATTTTCCCTGCTTCCCATCCACAGTCCCCAATCTGGCGAAGGAAATTTCGAATGATTCTCGGGCAACTCCGCCGGACAAGTACAAGGTGCTGGGCGATGTGCTGGACTGGGCAACGAATGTCGGCTACCCCGGGTACTGCTCGGCGGCCATCGATCAGGCATTCAAGAGCTGGGTGATTCCGACGATGTTTGCCACGGTAGCCCAGGGCAAAGTGACTCCCGAGGAAGCGGCAAAAACGGCGGAAGCCGAGTACAAACGCATCTTTGAGAGATTTAAATAGACTGAGGACTGAATGGCCGTCGTTGAGACCCGGAAGTTGACCAAGGTATTTAAACAAGGAGAGCTCGGAGCAGTTAATGAAGTAGACCTGGAAACCCGCGAAGGCGAGTTTCTGGTTTTTCTGGGACCCTCAGGTTCGGGGAAAACCACTCTTTTGCGGATGATCGCCGGCCTGGAACACCCCACGGCCGGCGAGATCCTGATTGGCGGCAAAGTGGTGAACGATCTCACGCCGCGTGAGCGCCGCATTGCCATGGTCTTCCAGAGTTACGCTTTGTATCCCCATCTCTCCGTGTACAACAACATTGCCTTTCCCCTGAAAGCGCAAAACGTACCCAGGAACCTGCACAAACAGAAAGTAGAGTGGGCATCTTCGTTACTGGGCATCGGCGCGTTGCTGCAACGCAAACCGCGCGAACTCTCCGGCGGCGAACGGCAGCGCGTGGCCTTGGCGCGCGCCATCGTTCGTGAACCCTCTGTCTTCCTGCTGGACGAGCCTCTCTCCAACCTCGACGCCAAGCTGCGTCTCTCCGCCCGGGAAGAGCTGGAACGCTTTCATCGCCGCGTGGGCACCACCACCATCTACGTCACGCATGACCAGGTGGAGGCCATGGCCATGGGTGACCGCATCATGGTGCTCAACAAGGGCGTGGTGCGGCAGCTGGGCACACCCAAGGACGTTTATGACGATCCGGCGGACACCTTTGTGGCGACATTCCTGGGCTCACCGCCCATGAACCTGATCGAGTACGAAGACCTGATCGTCGGCATCCGTCCCGAACACTTCCGACTGGCGGAAGACGTAAAAGAAACCAACAAGGCTGCCTTCAAATTCCGCGTGGAAAACGTGGAGTACCTGGGCGCGGAGTTTATCTTGTCCGGCCTGCTGACGGGCGGCAAGGCAGACGGCAAGAAGGTGATTGCACGCCTGCTCTTGGGCCACAGCTTTGAAGTTGGCTCGACTTACGACTTTGCGGTCGCAGACAGGCACCTGAAGTTCTTCGATCGCACCACGGAAAAGAAAGTTCCCGCGAGGGCGTTGACATGGCAGTAGGCACGGTGAAAATCAAGTCCGCCGGGGCCGCGCAGAGTCCGCTACTGGGGTTTGCCATGTTTAGCCCCGCGGTGCTGTACATCGTTCTCCTCATCGGCGCGCCATTTGTTCTGGCCATTTTTTATGCGTTCAGTGATGCGCGCATCGGCAGCGGGCAGCTGCACTATGTAGGCCTTGAGAATTTTCGCAGTATTATCCAAAGCCCCAGTTTCAGACAGGCGGTAAAGAATTCCATCATCTTTACCATTTGCGCGCAGATTATCGTGCTGGTCTGCTCGAACATTCTCTCCATCGCCCTGGAAAAGCCTTTCCGCGGACGTGGTTTGGTACGCTTTCTGCTTTTGTTGCCGTGGGTGGCGCCGGTTTCACTGGGTACGATCGGCTGGAAATGGATTCTCGACTCCATTTACAGCGTGATTACCTGGTTGCTGATCTGGCTGGGCTTTGTGAACCGCTACTCGCCGCCCATGTGGCTGGGTGAAGAAAAGCTGGCCATGGCGTCGGTGATCCTGGTCCACTGCTGGCGTTTGATTCCGTTCTCGACCGTCATCCTGCTTGCGGGAAGGACCGCCATTCCCAAGGAGATTCCCGAAGCCGCGGCGATTGACGGAGCGGGCTTCTGGCGGACGCTCTTCCAGATCAACCTGCCCATGATGATTCCGATTCTCGGCGTTGCCGTGCTGTTTGGGACCATTTTCACGTTCACCGATATGACCGTGGTTTACATTCTCACCAATGGCGGCCCGTATGACTCAACCCAGACGCTGCCGAATCTGGCCTTCAGTCAAGGTATTCAAGGCAGTGATCTGGCTGCCGGCGCAGCAATTTCGGTTTTCCTGGTGCCGGTCCTTGTGGTGATTGCCTACCTGATGCTGCGCGTAGCCCACCGGGCGGAGGTCAACTGATGGTGGAGATCAGGGCGGCGGAAACGAAAAAGCCTCTGGGACTCACGATCCTCGCCGGGGCATTGCTGGTAGCGGCCATTGTGTTGCTGGTGCGCACATTGACTTTGCATGTGGGAGGACTGTCGGGTATTGGCCGGATGGTTGCAGTCTTTACATTACTCTTGCTAGCCATCGGCTTGCAGAAGCTGCATCAGGGCGCTCGCGTGCTGCTGTTCTTTCTCCTGGTATCTGACATCATTGGCTGTCTCATGGCGCTTTTTTTATACGCGTTGCGCCAGGCCCAATATCTGCAATCGCCGGGCGTCAAGAAGGCCTTTGGCGGACTGAACCCATGGCCGCCCACCGTGAAGGCTCTGGTTCTCACTGTATTCACCGGCCTGCTGGCGTTTCCGTTCTACTGGATGGTGATTGCCACGTTCAAGCAGAACATCGATTTGTACGGGATGGAGAACAATCCATTCATCTTCAATCTTCCGCCCACTCTCGACCATCTGCGGCTGCTTTTTGGGCAAACCGGTTTCTTGCGATGGCTTGGCAATACGGCGCTGGTTGGAGTGATTGTGGTTGCGATCACTCTGTTACTGTCATTACCGGCAGCGTACGCTCTGGCGCGCCTCACCGGCCGCTGGGGTGAACGGCTGGGCATTGCCATCTTTCTGACGTACCTGGTTCCGCCGACCTTGCTCTTCATTCCTTTGTCGCGCGTGGTCGCCGTCCTGGGGCTGCAGGACACAATCTGGTCACTGGTGCTCGTCTATCCGAGCGTGACCGTTCCGTTTTCCATCTGGTTGCTGATGGGTTTCTTCAAATCGATACCCAAGGAGCTGGAAGATGCCGCCATGGTGGACGGCCTGACTCGTTTTGGCGCGTTCATCAGGATGGTGGTGCCCATCTCTCTTTCTGGCATTCTGACCGTGGTGATTTTCTCGTTTACGCTGGTGACGCAGGAATTTGTCTACGCTTTGACCTTCATCTCGCCCGAGTCACAGCAGATGGTGGGCGTGGGAATTCCTATCTTTCTGGTGCGCGGCGACGTTTATTTCTGGGGCTCGCTCATGGCGGCCTGCCTGGTGGCCAGCTTGCCGATTGCGTTTGTCTACAATCTGTTCCTCGACCGCTTCATCGCCGGATTTACCGTGGGCGCGGTGAAGGGATAATCGTTCTTCAGGCTGGACTCACCGCCAATCTAATCACGTTTTCCCTTGTCGCCAAAGACAGGGTTTCCATACAGCACCTCGCGAGGCAGGGTGCCGGACGCGCTTAGCTCAGCACGATGACCTGCAAGATGACCTGCCGCTTTCCCGTGGAGCTGGTCCCAGTCAGAATGATGTCATACACGCCGAGCGGCGTATTCCCGCCCGATGGGGTTGGAGTTGGCGTGATGGGAGGTGTCGGCGTAGGCCCACCACCACCACCTCCGCCGCCGCAGCCGATGATCGCGATGAACAGGCAGAACGCCAGCAGTCTCCCACGATAGCGGCGGCTGATCATCGCCAGCGCGAAAGGAAGCGAGAGAACGGCGGTCAGCAGAACAAAGCCGGTCCCCGACTTCATATACCAACGCGGAGGCGCGGCACTGGCAGTGGCTGCCTGGTGCGTCGCGATGGTGACGGTGAATTGGCCGAGTGAGAGGTTGCCAGTGGCGGGCGTTACGGGATTCTGCGAGAAGCTGCATGAGGCAAATAGCGGCAGGTTCGAACAAGAGAGCGTTACCGGTCCGTTGAAGCCATTGGTAGAGACGATTCCCAAATTGAAGACAGCGTTGGAACCCGAGGAAATCTGGGCAGTTGGGATGGGGGCCTGGCTAAAATTCGCGCCGATGTGGAATGGCGCAACCGCGCCTGAGTTTCCGGTAAGGCTGCTGCGAGTGATAGTGAGGGCGTTGCCGCCGAAAACCAGCCCACTCGTTCCCCAGCGCTGAATCGAGCTTACGAAGGATTGCCTGGGTATGACGAACGAGCCTTTGGCGGAGAGGGTCACGGTATCGAAAGCCTGAACCAGGCTGCTTAGGCCCGGAGGACTGGTCAAGTCACCGGCAAAGATTGCGCGGTGCGTCGTGGCGTCCACGGTGACGGCGTGCATGGGCAGGCTCGGCGCGAGGGCGAAAGTTCCCTTGGTGACCAGGGTGCTGGGATCGAAGATGCTCCCATTGGAGAGATAGATCAAGGAACCGTCCGTGGCAAAGTCTTCCGCGCCGAGTCCGGCTGTCTTATCCTTCAGCGTGACTCCGTTTGCATCGATGGTGAAGCGGTAGAGCGAGGTGGAGTCGATGGAGTATACGGTCGTGATATCGCTGCCCACGAAGAGCAGCTTGCCGGGGAAGATTGCGCTGGCGTTGCCCCGCTCCACCGTATTGGTGCGGGCGACCCCGTCGTCGAATACTTTGAGCGCGATGGGCTTGGTATCGCCGGTCGGCTGAAGGGAGGCGACCCAGGTGTGGGGATGTCCCGGCATGACGCGAATGAACCTCGCGTTGTATTTTCCCAGCGCCGGATCCTGGCCGAGCGCGGCCCTTACGTTGATGGCCCCGCCGGGAAGTGCGACCTGGGCGACGGCGTTGGTATTGGGAATGGCGGCATAAAGGAACTGCTCGTCGTCTGAGACCGCGATGACGCTTGCTTGGTCAGGGAAACCAACTAGCCCGCTGACCAGGTGTTCCGTATTGGGATCAACCACGGCGACGCTGGGGACATTCAGATTGGGCGCGCCGACCGGAGGAATGGCACTAAAAAACGCATCGTAAATCAAACCGGATTTGGAGCCGACCGCCAGGTCCCCCGGAGGCACCTGCAATATCAACCGTTCGATCGCTTCATAGTACTTGATGGGAGAGGCGATGGTGACGACGCTGCTGGAGCTGCCTCCACCCGGCGCGGGAGCCGTGACCTGGACTGGGACTTCACCCACGTCCCCAAAATCAGTGTCAAAAAGATTCAGGTTGATCTGCTGAGGATTGACGAGCGTCATCTGGCGGACGTTGTTATCGAAGAGAATGCCGTCGAGAGTAACTGTCGTTACCCGGCTGAAGCCGCCGCCGATCACGGGAAGAGCTTCCGGACTGCCGACGCTGCCATTGACGTTCGCGCCGGCGCCCGTCGCATTCAAGCCAGCGCCGTTGGAAACGACGGGAGTGGGCCACGCCGCGAGCCCAAGGCCGGAAAGCTGGATGCTTTGTGGGCTGTCCAGCGCAGAATCCGTAGCAATCACAGTGCCGACGCGGGTCCCTGTGTTGGTAGGCGAGAAAGTGACTGTCGCAGTGCAAAAATGGACTGTAATGCCGAACGGAGGATTGGGAGTGGGTGGCGGCAGCACCGCGCCCACGCAGTTCTGGCTTACGGAAAAGTCACCCGTCGCGGAGAGAGCAGTGATGGTCAGGTTCGTAGAACCATTGTTGCCGATCGAAAGAGAAAGGCCCTCGCTGGTGGTAACCGGCGTCTCCAGAAAGGTCAGCGAACCGGGTTGGAACAAAGTATGTGGCGCGTTGGGAGTGCCCGCAAGCGCGACGTCATGCGGCGAGCGCAGCGCATCGTCTGTGATCACGATGTTGCCCGGATTGTAATTCACCGGCGAGTAGGTTGCGGTCACGGTGCAAGAGTTTCCGGGCGTAATTCCTGTGGGCGCCAGAGGGCAATTGGTGGTCACATTGAAGTTGGGTGAATCGGAAGCAATGCTGCTGATGTGCAGGTCTGCGTTTCCGCAATTGCTGATGGTAGCGCTCTGCGGCGGCGAAGTGGTACCAGGAGTTGTCAGACCGAAAGCCAGCGAGAACACAGCGCGGCATAGCGCCGGGGCACCGACGGTAAGGTCGATGGCAGCGACGTTGGGAATCGAGAACAGATCACCACGTGTTGGCGGCACGGTGGTCTGAAATGCGCCGGGTGTCGGCGGATAACCGGAGTTGCTGGCCAAAATCAGCTTTCCCGCAGTGGGAGCTTGAATGAATGCCTCCGGCCCGCCAGAAGAGAAAAGGATGGTAGAGAGATCGCTGCTTAGTTCAATGATGAAGGTGTCGCGGAGCTGCTCCAGCGGGTTCTTCATCGGGAAGTTGAGACCTTCCGGGTCTGAGCCGGTGACAAACACGTTGCCGCTGGGATCCAGACCAATGTCAAAGAGGCCGGATTGATCGGTGATGTTCCGCGGCGCACCCCGTAAATATGTCCCGGCGAGAACCGCTGTAGCCAGTGGGTTCACCTTCAATACATAATCCGCCTGGCAGCCGGTGCATCCCGGGTCCTTCTGAAACCCTGTGGCGGAAACCGGCAATGCAGCAGAGTTGGTAACGCCGGCCAGAAAGATATTGCCGGAGCCGTCCAATCGCATCTTACTCACGAGCGACGTACCGGGGACATAGGTAGCATAGGTGATCGCAGTGGCTGTCGGGTTCAGCTTGAGTAAGAACCCTTCCCGGGGAAAGAAGACGAAGTTGCCGCTGTCAGAGGAAAACGCAGGGCCTATGACCCCAAGCGTGGTGGGCACGCCGTCATTGGCTTGTCCGGCAATGTAAGCGCTGCCGGTGGAGTCAACAGCGATGGCATCCTGAAAGAAAGTGTTCGGGCCCGGCGCGCCGAAATTCCCGGGTGGCCCCGGCGCCGCCCGGCCGGGGATGGCGGTGGAGTAAACCAGTGATCCAGTCGGGCTGATCTTCATCGCTACCAGAACTCCCGTCTGAGGATTGGGCGGAACGGGCGCGAGGACGCCGGTGGTCGTCGGGAAGGTTGAGAAGATCGTCTGTGTAGTGGCATAGGCGTTGCCGGAAGAGTCGACCGCCAGCAGAACACGATTGGATGACGGAATGGTACTCGGACTAAACGCAAGGACGTTGAGCGGTCCCACGATTCCGGAATAGTTCAGTGCGCTTCCCGCAGGGGAGAGCGAGGCCACAAACATATGCCAGTTCGCGGTGGTGGTAAACGTGCTGATCGGATTTACGGAAGGGAAGTCGGACGAGAACGTATTGCCAGCGATGATCGCGTTCCCATTGCTGTCCACGACGATGGAGTGTGCCGTGTCAAAATCAGACCCGCCTAAAAAAGTGGAATAGACCAGAGCGGTGCCCGTGGGATTCAGCTTGGTGACGAAGGCATCCAGGGCCACACCATTGCAGGCGTTGCAGGCTGGATGCACGCTCGAGGGGGTGGTGGGAAAGTCAGCGGAGCCGGTTTCACCGGTTACGTAGATGTTTCCTGAAGCGTCTACGGCCATGGCGGTAATTTCGTCAAAGAGGCTGCCGGCCAGCAAGGTCGAGAAGACCAGCACGGGATCGATGGTGAGCGTCCGGCGATGATCGTACCGGCCAAGACGGAAGCTGACACGATTGCCATTCAACCTGAATTCGGCGGCCACCTGCTTGCGCCCGGCACTCGTCTGTTGATAAGCGACAGGCTTTTTGAAATTGACTTCCCCGCCATCCACATGGATTACCAGATCACCGCTTGGAAGGAGTTCAATCTTTTGTGCTCCGTCAATATCGAACGCGATCTGTTTGGCTGCAGCTCCGGGTTCAACCACAAAGTCGTGTTCCAGATGTTCACCGTTGCCGTAGAAGGCCAGATCAATGCCCGGCCAGAGGCGCCGGTAGCGAATCTGCGCGAAATTCGCAAGTCCGGTACGCCAATTGGCCGGATTGTTGCCCCGAAAGTAGTTCGTTTTTCCGGGCAATTCCTGCTCACCAACGATCTGCGCGGAGCGGCCTGCAAAGCTCATTCCCATGCGGGTTGCGCGATGGGTTTCAACCGGCAGCAAAAAACTGATCGCGTTAGAGGCAAAGCCGGCGCCAATGCCGAATCCATGCACGACATACCGGACGTTCTTGTCTGCTGCGCCGCCATTCCGCTCAAAGGCCAACGGGGCCGAGCGCAGGGCAGCCTGAACCTCTTTTTGGTGTGTCTGATCCACGGGTGCTGCGAGTAAAGGCAGATATGACACTACACAGCCGCCTAGAGCCAAAAGTAGACATGCTCCAACTCTCCGCATAGTTGAGCTCCTCAACACCTAAGCCGTTCTGCTGGTTAATCCTATAGCAGAGTTGCTGGCTGGAACAACCGAACGGGTGGATGTTTCCCCGGGACAGATAATTTCCGTCAAACGCCAAGAAACCCGATGGTCGTAAGGACGATTTTTGATGGGCTAAAAGGAAATTTTCTGGTGGAAGGGCGATGCGGCGGAAGACGCAGTCCTTTGCACAAAACACTTGACAGATCAGCCGTTTAAGGCGGAAAGTTATCGCGCACTTTTGCGCCTCAATTCGTCTGCACATGGCCCCGAGGTCGGGTGCGATAGGCAAGTCAAAGTTGGGCCAACGGAAGTTCTCAATTTCAGGAGAAACTGATGCCGACTTGGACACAAATTTACGACCCCTTTGGACACTGGTGGCTCTCAGCCCTGGTAGCAGCGCTCCCCATCATTGTCCTTTTCACCCTTATGGCCGGTTTTCGGGTCAAACCCCATTGGTCTGCTCTGGCGGGCGCAGTGACGGCCGTGCTCGTCGCCTACTTTGTCTTCAAAATGCCTTTCGCGCTGGCCGGCGGGAGCTTTCTATACGGCGTCGCCACTGGCTTGATGAATATCGTGTGGATTGTGGTGGCCGCGGTTTATCTCTATGACATTTCTGTCAGCACCGGCGATTTCGAGATCATGAAATCCTCCGTGGCTGGTATTACCGCTGACCGCCGACTGCAACTTTTGCTGGTGGCCTTCTGCTTTGGCGCCTTCATTGAGGGTTGTGCAGGCTTCGGTTCTCCGGTAGCGATTGCCGGCGCGTTCATGATCGGTCTGGGTTTCAAGCCCTTCCATGCCGCGGCACTGAACCTGATAGCCAACACGGCGCCAGTAGCCTGGGGGGCTATTGGAACCCCGGTACACATGCTGACCACGGTTACGCAGTTGCCGGAAGCCGACATGAACGCGATGATCGGGCGCATTCTGCCCATCACCGCCATCATTGTGCCGTTTTGGCTGGTGCGCGCCATGGTTCCATGGAAGGAGACGTTTGAGGTACTGCCCGCCATTCTGGTAGTAGGAGTCTCCTTTGCGGCCATGCAGTTTTTCTGGTCGAACCGCATGGATAGCAACCTTGTGGACATCACATCGGGTCTATTCTCCCTGCTCTGCACGGTCGTGTTCCTCATCTTCTGGAAGCCGAAGAAGATATGGCGCTTTGAGGAGGATGGCGGGCCGGTTGCTGTGGTCGCAGCCGGAAAAGCCATTCCCGGCGTATCCGGCGGCTCGACCGGGCCGGAAGTTCACTCCCACTCTGCGGGAAGGACATTCCAGGCATGGATGCCATTTCTTATTCTTTCCGTGTTCGTCTTTTTGTGGGGCTTCAAGCCGGTGAAGACCTGGATGAACGTACACACTACACCGGCCTTCCTGACCGCAGAAGGCAAGCCCAGAGGTGGTTGGGAGACTCCCATTCACAACAAGATCTCACGTGACAAACCGGTTACGGCTAAGCCAACGCCGGAAGGCGCTCGGTTCCCGTTCATCTGGCTTTCAGCCACCGGCACAGGCTGCTTCCTTGCCGCGCTTGTGGGTGGCACGATCCGCGGAGTCAGTCTTGCAAAGCTATTGAAGATTTTCGGGCATACGCTATTCCGAATGAGGTGGGCCGTGCTTGCCATATCCTGCATGCTGGGATTGGGCTTCGTCACACGATACTCGGGGACTGATGCCGTCTTGGGACTGGCATTCACACATACCGGGTGGTTCTTCCCATTCTTTGGGACCTTCCTGGGATGGCTGGGCGTGGCCCTGACGGGCAGTGACACCTCGTCCAACGCCCTGTTCGGCAGTTTGCAGAAGATCACCGCCCAGCAACTTGGTCTGGATCCCGTGCTCATGACATCGGCCAACAGTGCCGGTGGCGTGATGGGGAAGATGGTGGACGCGCAATCCATTTGTGTGGCTACTGCAGCAACCAACCAAGTGGGCAATGAAGGCATGATCTTCCGCTTCGTGGTCTGGCACTCGATTGCGCTCGGAGCGATCGTAGGCTTGATCGTGATGTTCTATGCTTACGTGGCGCCGCACCTGGTACCGCATGGAGTAAAACTGCTCTCGCAGTAGAAGAAAAGGTCATAAAGTCACAAACACCGCCGGAAACGGCGGTGTTTTTTTGCCTGCTAAGTTGTTTCAATGGAATGAAGCTTGCGAAAAGTCCACCAACAGCTTGAAACTGTGAAGCCCAAATCGGGAAAATAAACTAATCGGATAGATGCCGCAAACCGCAGTGAACTTGAAGAATCTTCATGCGCAGCTTTATAACCTCATCTAGGTAGTTTCTCTTAAGTCCCTGAACCCCCGTAACGGATGAACCTTCACTCGTTAACATTTATGATCTCTCACCTAACTTCCCCAAAGCTGGAACCCCCTTCCAGTTGATTTTGAAAAAGAGTAAATTCGCAGATTTTTTATCGGGTTGGGAAAGCAGGTTCGTGGTTGGCACGTTCGTCTATCTGAGTCTGCTCCTCCACTCCCCAAAAAATAACTCATTCAATGGTTCCAAAAAGTCTGAAAGGAGAGACAACAATGAAACTCGAATTTAAAAGAAATTTTCGTGGCATTGTGCTTTTGGCGATGGGGATGGTTTGGCTGGGTAATCTGAACGTTGCCAGGGCTGAGGACAAAGATAGCGACGACGGCAGGCCTCCTGCTTTGCGCGGACGCGTTGTCGCGGTTGGCATTCCGGGCGCATCTACGATCAGCGCCGTGGGAACTTTTCTGCCAGGCGGACCAATTCATGACAAACCGGCCCTGCATGCTTTCACCCAGCCCGGACGAGTGCTTGACCCGGTACGCATCCTGGTGGGAAGCAACTCGAATTTTGGAGAACCTCTGGCCCGAACAGACCAAAGGGCAGGATCGTTTCTCTCCATCGATCCGCGGGGTTCTACACTCGTAGTTCCTAATGACTTTGCCTCCGCTGGTGGCCAAGCCTCTACGCTGGGCGGACGTGTCCAGGTCTTCACCGCTAACAATTCCGCCTTCCTGAATAGCGTCGCCGCCCCTGCAGCAGTAACGGCAAACTTTACCGGAGCCAGCAATCCGCTCGGCATCTCAATGAACTGGGCTTTCGGGCGGCTTTGGCCCGCGAATGCTCCGAACGGACTGAACGGCATTGGTACCTCGACGATTCTCGACCCGCAAGGATTTGGGCTGGCAGGCGCGCCAAATCCAAAAATCGGCGGCGTTTATGCGGATAATCTAACCAACCGGGGTGCTATACCACCATCAACATCGCAGGTAATTCCTGGCGGGCTGAACACAGGTGCGGTGGCGACTGCGTTTCTCGGCGCCTCGCCTGACGGCTCAAAGAGAGCTGTGTTTGTCGTGGTGCAGGCCGATGGCAGCATCGTGCAGGAGCACACTCAGCAGGGCCTGGATGGCCTGGTGCCGCCAGGGACAATCAGCCCGCTGATTGGCCGCCAGGATGACGACAATGACGCTGAAGACAACGACGGTGGCGAAAACGGAGTTACTCCGCGCGAGGGTGCGCTCCTCAATTGGACTCCCGCATTGAACCTTTTCGTCAGCGAGCCCTTCGAGAACCGGATTGCGGTGCTTGACATCACGCCGGACCCTCTAAGGCCGGGCGCTGTCTTTCGCGTTACCGGAATCCATCACATCAGCTCGGAAGCTTTTAACAAGCCTGTCGACCTGGCGCCGGTTGTTGATGAGACGGACGATCCAAACTTTTCCAGCAACACCACGCTCAATGAAGGCTCCGACATTTATGTCGCCAATCGGGGCAATAACACCATTGTTCGCATGCGGCAGGATGGCACGGTTGTGGCTGTCCGGCAGGTGAAACTGGAAGATGGAAGTCCTCTTGGCGATGCGCGAATCAATGGCATAGCTACTTCAGCCTCGCCGGCAGAGGAGAATGCGACAGGTACAGTGATCTGGGTGACAGTGACCGGCCACCTGCCTGGCGTGCCACACTCCACTGGCGCAGTCCTGGAGTTGCCCGCGTTCTAAGCACCAGTTCTTTAACCGAAGAGGGGCCCTCCTAAACGGGGCCTCTCTTTCAATACATTTCAACAGTCACGCATCTTTAGTGACTTTTCATTTAGTGAAAGATTTTGCTAATGTGCATCACCTTCTAAGGAAAGCTCGAATGTTCAGAAAGATATCGGTCCAGCGAAGGCTTACCTGTAACTCAGCAGTGCTGCTGCTCTTTCTGGGGCTTATGGCACTGGTGGGATCGCTTGGCCTGGGCCCCGTATGGATCACTGCTGTCCTGGTGCTCGCGCTCGCCGTTACCACTCCTTTGACAGTCGCGGTGAGCCGCAGCATAACAATTCCCATCCGCAGCGTAGGCAACGCCGCAAGCGATCTGAGCCAGGGAAAGCTGTCAGTGGTCCTGGACGACCAGCAGCGAAGAGATGAGATTGGCGATCTTCACGGCCGCTTTCGTGCGATTGCGGAGTATCTGAAGGAAATGTCGGAACTCAGTTCCGCAATTGCCAATGGCAACCTGACCATCCTGGCGGAGCCGCATTCCGCGGACGATGTTCTCAGTCACGCGTTTCGTCATATGACCGAAGGCTTGAGCGGTATTGTGCGCTCCGTCCGTTCGGCTGCGACCCAGGTTGCGGCAGGCGCTGACCAGGTGGCGGCTGCGAGCCGCGAAACGGCACAAGCAAGTTCTCAGGTCTCCACGTCGATTGACGAACTGGCAAGCGCCATGGAAGAGATGAGCGCGAACGTCAAGAATGTCTCCAAGAACACGCAAATGCAAGCTGGCAGCGTTTCGCAGACTTCCCAGGCGATTGAGAGAATGGCGTCCGGCTTTCTCAGCGTGGCGACCAATGTGATGCTGCTATGCGATATTTCCGACCGTTCCCGGCAAGAAGTCCGCGCTGGAATGGAAGCTGCCGCAAAGGCCAACGAAGGTCTTAAGCAGATCAATACTTCCATCTCTTCCACGGCAGAGTTCGTTGCCGCGCTCGAGCAGCGGGCCGAGAGCATCGGCAAGATCGTGGAAGTAATCGATGATATTGCGGAGCAGACCAACCTTCTGGCCCTGAATGCTGCCATTGAGGCGGCGCGGGCCGGCGAGCACGGATTAGGTTTTGCCGTGGTGGCCGACGAAGTCAGGAAGCTGGCGGAGAAATCGGCGCAGTCGACCAACGAGATCAACACGCTGATTCGTGGTATTCAGGAAGAAACCCGGCGCGCCGTTCATAACATGGAACAAAGTACCGCGAAGGTCTCTGAGGGAATGAAAACAGGGGCGGAACTGACTGAGGCGCTGGAGAAAATCGGGCACGTGGTGACGGAATTCAATCGTCTGGCCCAGGAGGTTGGCACGGCGACGAGCGAGCAATCCGATGTTTCCTCAAGGATCGAACGCGCCACTTCCCAACTGAACGAGATAACCCACGAGATCAGTTCGGCAATCCAGGAGCAGGCGGACGGGGCTGAGTCCGCAGTCAAGGCCCTGGACCGCATGCGAGCAATGATCCAGCGATTCAGCGCCGGAACGGTACAACTGGCGGCAACGGCTGAGCAGATGACAAAAATGTCGAGGCTCACGCTCGATGCGGTCGGGGGATTTGCGCTCGAAGATGATCGGATGCAACCGGCGCCTGTCTACCGGTTGGGGGCAGGAAGCAGAAAAGCAGCGCATGTAGCAGTTGTGTGAAAGGAGGTCGAGACGTGACGGTTAAAACGGTTGGCTACGAAGATCTGATGACAGCAATTGTCAAGAAGCAGATCTCAGTCATAGGTTCCGAGCGGGCGATCTTGTTCGCTCGCAAGGTCCCCCAAATCGCTGTCAGTGACGACGGCACTGTAACGGGGGGAAGCAAGGCCGCATTATCTGTTTTATGCCAGCAATATATGTCGGTGGCAAATGGTGTGGCCAGGATGCTGATGAAATCGGCGGTTGCACCGCTCCTATCCGGGTCCTCACTGGACCTGCCAGAAGAATTGAGGTGACACTGTGAGTGCAGGATCAATTTTTTTCGAACCCCATGTAAGTCTCAGCCGCAATGAGAAGTTCGCCATGGTCCGTGAAGGATCTTTGGGATTCGCTTTGGCGCTCGCGCTTGGATTTGCGGCATCTTTCGTTTCCAAGCAGGTCAAAGGTCTTGATCCGCTGGTGGCGGCCGTGGTGCTGGGTATGGCGGCATCACTGGTCATTAACGCTCGCGAAAAAGTGTACTTCAGGGTGCTGCCCGGAATCCTTCTCGCGCAATCCATTTTTATTCCCATCGGCATTGCGCTGTACGGCAAGAATCTTGAAATCAAGGTCATGATGGCCAGCAGCCCCTGGATATTTCTCCAGGTGATCGGCATTACTGTGCTGACCTTCGTCTTGATCTATTGGCTGGGCAAGCTATTCGGATTCAACGAGCGCATGCGCTATCTGCTCGGCTTCGGGTCCGCGATTTGCGGTGCGTCGGCTATTGCCATCGCGTCCCCGGTGCTGGAGTGCGAGCCCAATGACACCGCAACCGGTCTGGTGGACAATACCATTGCCGCGGTTATTTCGCTCTACGTCCTTTCCACCTTTGTTTTTCCGCATGTGCTGTCGCGTGAGTATGCCGCCGCGGCCGGCGCGCTCCTGCATCAGACCGGCTTCGTCAAGATGGCCCTGGCCGGACACGGCAAGAGCCTGCTGGAATTTGGCGTCGTGGTGAAGTCTCTTCGAGTCGTCCTGCTGGTACTGGCCATACCAACGGTGTCCTATCTGATTCGAAAGCGCATTTATGTTCCCTGGTACCTGGTGCTGTTCGTGGTTGTGGCATTCGTATTCTCATTTGTACCCATGGCCGCTCAGGTCTCAAAGGGAGTTACCACTTTTTATGAGATCTGTTTCAGCGCAGCGCTGGCGAGCATCGGCATGAACGCAAATCTCCTTCATGTGTTCAAAAGACTCTTTAAGCCGCTGGTTCTCGTGATGCTGGTATTTCTGCTCGATCTTGGCATCTGGTGGCTCACGCGAAGCGTGATCCACTACTGAAACTGACATCCGGCGCCGAG
>WNFM01256976.1_pt1 | contig 31291 bp, 24 predicted proteins | sample 5400271 | NCBI WGS metagenome assembly WNFM01 (sample SAMN13153352, study PRJNA577476) | soil metagenome | isolation source: 60 cm saprolite on Douglas fir-dominated hillslope | place: USA:California | collected 2013-09-17 | reverse complement strand
ACCCTCGCCGCCGTGCTTTTAGGGATCTATGCCCTTGGCTTGACGCGGGCCTGGCAATTGCTCGGTGGCCGCAGTTATGGCCTCGGCGAGTGGCTTTCGCCTTTGCACAATACTGAGGAGAGACAGCCTGGCGCCAACACGGATCAATCTCTTTCAGAAACCAGTGGGAAGACAGATGAATCCTGATGAGCAGAAAACGTGCCCATCGGGTCAGCTCAGTGGTTTGTAGCAGCATTACCGTTACACAACAATCGCTATGGCATCAAAAGAAATGTGCCTCCTTATGAGGAAGAATGTGTATTTTTCCTCATATGTGCAAGCTGCGCTTGACGCAGGCTATCTCCCGGCAAATGCCGGCATGCGTTTTTCGCGGAACGCGTCAATGCCTTCCTGGTAATCGGCGCTCTGGTAGACGGACTCGCGCAGTGCCTCGATGCGCTCAAAAACGTCTGAAGTTATCGGGCTGGCATCCGTCAGGATGCGCAGTTGCTCCTTCACCACGGTCAAGACGAGCGGAGCCTTGGCCGCAATAAGCCGGGCGAGGTCGTAGGTAAATGTCTCCAGCTCGGAGACCTCCACCAGGTGATTGAGGATGCCCCATTTCGCCGCGTCGGCAGCTTTCACGGGTGCGCCGGTGAAGAACATCTCTTTGACGAGATTGAGGGGCAGGCGGCGCATGAAGCGCAGCAGGCCCGTAGTGTTGTAGGCTAAGCCGATATTGGCAGGCGTGACGGCAAACGAGCTGGTTTCGTCGCCGATGGCGAGATCACAGCTCAAGACCAGGTCGGTTGCGACGCCCCAGACCGAGCCATGCACCATGGCGATGACCGGGGCAGGAAAGCTCTTGACCGCCCGCAGGGCGCGCTCGAACGGATCGGAATACGGCAGCGGATCCTGTCCCTGTGGCAGCTCCGAAATGTCGTGCCCGGAGGACCAGACCGGGGCACCAGAGGCCGCACGAATGACCACCACCCGCATGCCCGCCTGCTGGAAGCCTGCCAGGGCGGCGATCAGTTCCTCCACCAGGGCCTCGCTCAAGGCATTGCGTTTAGCAGGTTGGTTGAGGGTCAAGGTGCCAATGGAATCGGAATGTTGCGAAAGTATAAACATAGCAATGCTCCTTTACGCCTCTTTTCCCGGCTGTTTGAGCTCAATCAAGCGATTCACATAGCGGTTGGTTGAGATATTATGGAGTTCGTGAATCTGTCCTGCTTCGCGGAAGGTGATGCTGCCCGGAGCATGGACCGGGTCATCGGTCTGTCCATCGTGTTCGACCACGCGAACGCGCGTTGGTTCGATGGTAACAACGAGATAAGGGAGTGTGTGGTGGTGTAAAGGGAGTCGCTCTCCCGGTTCAAGCGAGATTTCCCATACCCTCACGAGGTCGTTTTCGAAAAGGACGCGACTGCCAACCGGACCGTACTGTTGACCTGGTTTCATCAGCTTGCCTTTCTGGTGCTCTTTTAACTAACACAATTTACATTGATGTGTGTGCTTCTTGACGAAAAGGACTGTTGTAGTATACAACGGTTACAGTAAGCCCTCGAAAGGATAGTTTTGAGTATGCAAGTGTAACCTGGTTGGGAATGTTTGAAGCGTAGAGTTACGCGTTGCCGTATAGATAGAAAGAAGTGGCTCAGAAGCATTATTTTGTTTTGCTGCTACTGTTTCGTAGGAAGACTGACTAGAAATCAGAGGAGTAGAGATGACGATCGAAGTACAACCGTTTGGCCGCAGCGGCCATATGAGCACACGCACCGTTTTTGGGGCAGCCTGCCTTAGCGCGGTTACCCAGGACGAGGCGGACCGCACGCTGGAGGTGTTGCTGCAATATGGCGTCAACCATATCGATGTAGCATCGACTTACGGCGACGCTGAACTGCGTATCGCGCCCTGGTTGGAGCGGTACCGCGCAAATTTCTACCTGGCAACCAAGGCTGATGCACGCACAGCGAAGGAGGCGAAGGAGGAGTTGCATCGCTCTCTGGAGCGTATGCGCGTGGATTACGTGGATTTGTGGCAGTTGCATAGCCTTGCTGATCCTATCGAATGGGACACGGCGCTAAGCCCAGGTGGAGCGATCGAAGCCGGCATCGAGGCCAGGGCACAGGGGTTGATCCGCGCCATCGGTGTCACGGGCCATGGCTCGCAGATAGCTGCCACACATCGGCGCAGCCTGGAGCGTTTCGACTTTGACGCGGTGCTGCTGCCGTACAACTACCTCACGATGCAGAATCCTTACTATGCCGCGAACTTCAATGCACTGGTCGAGACCTGCCAGCAGCGCAACGTCGCCGTGCAGACGATCAAATCGATTGCCTACAAACCCTGGATGGGTCGCCCCCATACTCACAGCACATGGTATGAGCCGTTGGAAGACCAGCAGGATATCGATAGAGCAGTGCACTGGGTGCTCAAACGGCCTGGCATCTTCTTGAACACGGTTGGAGATATCCATTTGCTGCCCAAGGTGCTCGACGCGGCCAGCCGCTTCCAGGCAGGTACGCCGGACGAGGAGATGCAGGCGATGGTGGCGCGACTGGCTATGGAGCCGCTTTTCGTATAGCCACTAATGCTGATCACGGGGAAGGCCTCATAGGCGCGAACGGAAGCGTTTCAGGAGCGGTCGCCCTGACCTCCTTACGTTCGCGCCTATGGGGAGATCTAGGGTGGTGTGGGCGTGGCAGTACCTGGCTTGTTCTCGCCTGTGTGGCTGGCTTTCGGTGCGAGGCCGAACCTGGCGCGCGAGGGGAGGAATGCGCCGAGTATAATGAGCATGATGCTGGCGACGGCGACCGGCAGAAATGCCAGGGGAGGCAGGTGGAAGAGATCCCATAGCTCGCCACCAATCAGGGGTCCCACGAAGGCCACGCCGTAGGTGAGTGAGACGGTGATGCCGGTGAGACGCGCTACCTCCTGGGGTCTAGCCAGTAGGGGTGGCAAGGCGATGCCGAGCGTAAAGACAAGGGCTCCACTTCCGCCAAGCAGGGCCGCCCAGAAAGGTTGCAGTACAACAGGAGTGAATAACCAGCCAGCGATTGCGACAGCGCAGATAGCGCCCGCAACGATAAAGGGAGAACGACGGCCTGCAAGCTGCTGGGCAAAGAGCGTGACTCCCAGGCTGACCGGCAGTTGTGCTGCATTGAGCGTTACGAGGGCTAGGGGTGTAATGTCAGCGTGATGTATAGCCTGGTTATAGGGTGCAATCCAGCCGTTCATGCCAAAATAGACGAGGCTGCCAGCACCGACCAGGATACCTAAATGCAGGGCATTGACACGGGTCTTTTGGGTGGGCAGGTCGCTTTTCTGTGATGTTGTAGATGCTGCGGTGTCCTGTGGAGAGAACCGGCGCATGGAGGTCCTGGTGTGTGCGGGTGGGGCAAGCCAGAGCCAGAGTACGAGCAGGGCGATCACAGGCACACCCCAGAAAACGAACGTGCTGGCCCAGGCACCTTTTCCTAGAAATCGTAGCATGAGGGGAACTGTGATGCCCGCTGCAACTGCTTCGCCGATGATCAGCCCATCGCTAAACAGCGCGGCAACGAGGCCGATGTGTTTGGGAAACCAGTGGCGAATTAGCACGGGTACAGCGGTCTGGGTCAGGGCGATGCCCAGGCTCAGTAGCAGTGTGAAGAGGAAGAGCAAGAAGGCTGTGGGCCAGATGGCGCGTAGGAGGGTGCCAGCGCCAAGCAGCACCAGGCCGATTGATACGCAAAGCCGCGCGCCGATGCGCTCTGCAAGCAAGCCTGACGGTAAAGCTGCCAAGGCCAGTGCCAGCACGGGCAAGGCGGTCAGAAGACCTGTCGCTGCGTATGAGAGTCCCAGGTCATGTTGAATGAGCGGCAGAACGGGCGGTATCGCCAGGATCACTGAGCGTAAATTGAAGCCGACAAGCGTGAGTAAGGCACAGACGATGATTATACGCCAGGTAACGGTAATACGCTCATCCTGTGAAGTGGGTACTTTGTTTTGCACCAAGGTCTCCAATGCTAGGATGTTGCGACGGACTGGGATATTTACTTCACTCTACCACAGTAGATTGTATTCCAAGGGGGGAGTGAGGTAAGGTACCAGGGTCTGTGCATTGGAAGGTGCAGTACTATTTCGGGATAATGCACAGACCCTCGGTAAGGTGTGTTTCTCTAATGTGCCGTCCAGCCGCAATCAATCGTCATGGCGCTGCCAGTGATGCCGCTGGCGGCGTTGGTGCAGAGATATGTGACGAATGACGCAACCTCTTCAGGCTCCAGGAGGCGTTTTATGGCTCCCTCTGCCACCATGATTTTTTCTACGACTTCGGATTCGGGTATGTGATGCATGCGAGCCTGGTCAGCAATCTGCTTCTCGACGAGAGGGGTTCTTACATAGGATGGGCAGATGGCGTTACAGGTCACGCCATACTCGGCCGCTTCGAGAGCAGTGACACGGGTCAGTCCCAGCAGCCCATGCTTGGCAGCTACGTATGCTGATTTAAATGCCGAGGCTCGCAATGCATGTACGGAGGCGATATTGATTACTCGTCCCCACTTGTGTGCATACATGCCCGGCAGGACGGCTTTTGTGAGCAGGAATGGGGCGGTGAGCATGAGTTCGATGATCTGCCGCCATTTCGCCTCTGGAAACTCGGTGATTGGTGCGACATACTGGATGCCCGCGTTGTTTACCAGGATGTCTATTTGCCCATGGGCGGCGATGGTGTCTGCCACAAGCTGTTGAAGATCGGCCGGGTTTCCCAGGTCGGTGTTCTGGAAACGTGCTCCGGGCAGTTCGGCTGCTAGTGCGCGTCCCCTTTCGCTGTCGATGTCGGATATTGTGACTCGTGTGCCTTGCCGCGCAAAATCGCGGGCAATTGCCAGGCCGATGCCGGAGGCCGCACCTGTCACGAGGGCGACCTTGCCTTCTAAGTCTGCCATAGAAATGTCTACCTTTCATATAGATATTGAAGCGAGATATTGCCCGACCCTGGACCTTAAGTCCGCGCCAAGGGGCAGTCCATTGGAACCCTGCTTTCATTCTGTTCAATTGTGGAGAGAAAGTCAAGGGGTGAAGCATCTTGACCTGGCCGTTGGCGGATGGTATACTTTTTTCAAGTTCATGAGGTTAGTGCAAGATATTGCACTGTATGCTTGCTTTGGGTGTTTCTCGTAAGAACTGGCTATTGACCGATCAGGCGGGTTTAGTATGGAGGAATCGATATGAGCAGCGGACGTATTGCAGGCAAGCGGGCGATAATCACGGGAGCCGGGAATGGTATAGGCCGGGCAGCGGCTATGCGATTTGCCCGTGAGGGCGCCAGGGTTGGTGTGATTGACATCAAGCGCGGCGCTGTTGACCAGGTAGTCTCAGAGATTGCGGCTTCGGGAGGCGAAGCTATGCCACTGATTGCCGATGTTACCGACGAGGACCAGGTGGCGCGTGCTGTCGACCAGGCGGTTGCACGCTGGGGCGGCCTGGATATCGTGGTGGCGAACGCGGGGATTGAACTCGTTGGTGAGGATGCCCGTGCCCACGAACTCACAAAGGAGGTATGGGACCGGACCATCGCGGTTAACCTCACAGGCGTTTTCCTGGCCTGTAAGCATGGTATTCGCGCGCTGCTTGCTTCTGGGGGTGGAAGCGTGATCTGTACCGCGTCTCCGACAGGCCTTTTCGGCTCCGCTCCGGGTTACTCAGCATACAGTGCGAGCAAGGCAGGCGTCTATGGCCTGGCGAGAGTCATGGCGAATGATTATGCCCGCCTGGGAATCCGGGTCAATGCTGTTATCCCAGGCTTCACGAATACGCCGATGACGAAATATTTCATGGAGAACGACGAGGAACGCGAGGGCCTGCTGCATACCATTCCCCTGGGGCGTCCCGGAGAGCCGGAAGAGGTCGCTGCTGTTATGCTTTTCCTTGCTTCGGACGAAGCCTCTTATGTAACCGGTGCAGCCTGGGCCTCGGATGGAGGTATGACAGCTATCTGATGCGAAAGGAGACATCGATGGCGGACCATGAAGCTTCTACAGACAAAGCGGTAGCTATTGTCACGGGGGCGGGTTCTGGTATCGGCGCGGCGACGGCTCGCCTGCTGGCTGAGAGAGGAATGATCGTGGTGCTGGTAGGCAGGCGGGAAGAAAAGCTTGCCGGGGTTGCGGGTGAGATCGAGGACGCGGGAGGTGAGGCCATGGTGCTGCCGGCAGACGTCGCAAAAGCGAGTGCGCCGCGAGAAATCGTCGCGCGAGTGCTTGAGCGGTTTGGACGGATCGATGTATTAATCAATGATGCGGCGGGGCTCGTTGCAAAGCCGTTCGATCAGTTCACGGTGGCCGAGTTCGATGAACAGGTAGCGACCAATGTGCGCAGCGTTTTCTTTTTGATCCAGGCAGCCCTGCCTGCTTTACGGCGTGCCCCGGCGCCTGCGATCGTCAATTTGAGTTCCTCTGTCGGCTCATGGGTGCGAGTGGAGAATGCGCTGTACTCGATGACCAAGGCGGCTGTTGAGCACCTGACGTGCTGCCTGGCGGCAGAACTTGCCAGGGATGGCATCCGCGTTAACGCCATTGCTCCTGGACCATGCGCTACCTCTATTCTTTACACCCTCGGTGATGATATCAATAAGGTCCACGAGGACCTGCTCGCAACGGTGCCCCTGGGGCGCCTGGGGGCGCCGGAGGAGCTTGCGTGGTGGATCGTGCAGCTGGTTGATCCGCACGCAGCATGGGTTACGGGGGCGGTGATTCCCGTGGATGGTGGGCAGACGTTGGGTGTGGGCAGGCAATTGGCGGTCCCTGATCGATGACCGCAAACACTTGATTTACCCGGTGTTGGATGGTATACTATTTCAAATTCATGAAGTCTATGCAAGAAATTGCACCGAACGCTTACTCAGGAGAATGAAGTTGCATGGACAAGTCAGACGTCGATTTCCTGGTTGACCTGGCGACACGGTTTTACGTACTGGGTCAGACCCAGGCGCGGATAGCACGTGACCTGGGGATTGATCCTGCGACCGTCTCCAGGAACCTCAAAAAGGCGCGTGATGAAGGAATCGTACATATCGAGATCCGCCGTCCGCGGCGTCTGGAGGTGACGCTGGGGCGCGAACTGGCGGACCGCTTCGGACTCAAGCGGGCCGTGGTGGTGGCGAATGAGGATGGTGGGAGCGCCGCAGTGGCGTCTGCGGCGGCTGATTACTTCGGTAGTGTGCTGACGAATGGTGCAAGACTAGGCCTCTCCTTTGGTAGAATGCTCTCCGCGATGGTACCTTTGCTGCCCCCTGGCACGGTGTCCGACCTCGATATTTCCATGTTGCTGGGCGGTTTTAGTAGGGCCATGCCAGGTATTCAGGGGCATGAACTGGTCAGACACATCGCTTCTCTCTACCCCCACAGCCGTATCCACTACCTGCAGGCCCCATTGCTTGTGGATTCCCTCGACATCAGGCTGGCGATGCTAAGCGATGGTTCTATCAAGGCAGCCCTGGAGTCAGCTGCGAAGAGTGAGCTGGCATTGGTTGGCATCGGAAACCTGGATGATAGTGCTCCCTTTATGCGCTACGGTCACCTGAGCGCTGAAGACCGGAAACGCCTGCTGCAATCGGGTGCGGTGGGTGATGTCTCCGGTCGCTTTTTCAATATCGAGGGTAAGCCGGTAGCAGTTCTCGATGATCGACTGATTGCGATTGAACGGGAAGAACTTACACAGATCCCTGCTGTTGTAGCAGTCGCAGCCGGCCCCGAGAAGTACGCGGCGATACGGGGCGCTTTGCGCTCGGGGTACGTCGATGTGCTGGTAACGGATGAGACGACGGCAAAGGAACTTGTGCAATCAGGAGCGGAAACGTCCAGGTGGACGGAGGTGAAAGGAGGTAAAGCAGGATAAGGAAGGGACCTCTCACCTAGCCCGGGGAGTGGGCAGTTTAGGTACGGACACAATTGTAGGTCTGTCTGAGTAGTTGTCTCGATCTGACTTATGAAAGAGGAGAAATATGGCCACAATGGATGACTCTTCTCGTGGAGATGGTGAAGTACGCTTGCCGACCGTGGGACCGGAAAATAAGGTACTGGTTGTGCCAACCGAACTGAAGGCGGGCGCGTTGAGCCTGCCTGAAGCGCTGATGCAAAGCGTTACGACCATCGCGCCGGCAATCGCCGCTTTGTTCTTTACCCCTGCTGTTGTAGGTTTTACAGGAATCACATCCCCTCTTGCTTACCCCATCGCTTTCTTAATCACCCTTATGCTTGGCATAGTCCTGGTCCAGTTCACCAGGAAGATGCCTGCGGCTGGCGGCTACTACACGTACATCAGCCGGAGCATACACCCGCGCGCCGGGTGGCTGGTTGCCTGGATGTTTATCCTGTACGCGCCTACTGTAGGTGGTATCGTATCGTTGTACATGGGCAACATCCTGCAACAGGAGATACAGACGAACTCGGGAGCAAACTGGCCGTGGTTCCCGTGGGCATTTATGCTCGTGATCGTGACCGGTGTGGCCCTGCTCCAGTACCGCGGCATTACGCTCTCGGGCAGGACGCTGCTTGTACTTGGAACCATCGAGATGGGGATTGTGTTGCTGCTGGCGATCTGGGCAATCACTAATCCCGGCCCGGGCGGCGTGAATGCCATATCTTATAATCCGGCCAATATCAGCAGTTTTGGCGGATTCGCGCTTGCGATCGTTTTCTCGATACAAGCATTCACCGGCTGGGACGGGGCTGCACCGCTGGCGGAGGAGACTGCAAATCCGACCAGGAACATCTCGCGAGCTGTCATCGGCTCAATCATCTTGCTAGGCGTCTTTTTGATCTTCGTTACGTGGGCGATCATTATCGGCTGGGGCACTAATAATATCGCGAAACTGCCCAGCTCGGCAGAATTGCCTGCTGTTGTGGTAGCCAAGCACGTTTGGGGGCCGGTATGGTGGTTTATCCTGTTTGCGCTCTTAAACTCGACCTTTGCTGTTGTGCTAGCCGTCTGTAATATCGGGTCGCGCATGTGGTACGCCATGGCGCGGTCGGGTTCGCTGCCAAAGTCGCTGACCAAAGTACACCCTGTATACAGGACGCCGGTCAACACGATCATCCTTCAGTGGCTTGTGAACATCGTGACGGGCTTTGGCCTGCTCTGGTGGCTTGGTTCGGTCAATGGGTACTTCTACGAGAGCTTTGTGCTGGCGCTAGCTGTAATACTTGTGTATGGCATGGGCAACATTGGGGTTTTCTTCCTGTATTGGCGGCAGTACCGGAGCGAGTTCAACATCTTCTACCATGTGATCTTTCCTCTGCTCTCGCTTGCAGCGCTGGGCTGGCTGGCCTACGAGTTGTTCAATCCTTTTCCAGCGGCACCAATCTCGTATGGTATTCCAACCGTGGGTATCTGGCTACTGCTGGGCATCGTGATACTGGTCGTGATGGCCGTTCGCGGAAAGGAAGAGTGGCTCACCAAGGCAGGTGAGAGTGCATTCGAGATAGTGGAAGGGCCCGCTGAGCAGCCGGCTGGTGGACCGGCCTGACTGCATAGTCCAGGCGGAGGTGTGCGACTCTTCCCCCGATGCACACCTCCGCGTCCACCTGGTACTATAGTTCCATGGAGAGCATGGGAAACGGTGACCGGGCTCTTGTCTCCGGCAGTTAATCAAAATATCCATAGTGAAAAGGAGTTGATTGACACATGGCGCACGATTCAAGTCTCTTCAAAGGCATTGCGATCACTCAGATCGGGGTGGTGGTTCGTGACGTGAGGAAGATGGTGGAGGTCTACCACAAAACGCTCGGTTGGGGTCCCTGGAGTATTTACATCGCGGAGCCACCGTTATTGCACAGCACGATGCTGCGTGGCAAACCGACGGAATTCACTTTCATGAACGCGGAAACGCATGTCGGGCCGGTTGACTTCGAGTTTATCCAGCCATTGGAAGGCCCCAGCCTCTACAGGGAGTTCCTGGAACAGCACGGCGAAGGTGTGCATCACATTGCCTGCATGGGCACGGGAGCGAACTACGAGGAGAACCTCGAGAACTTCGAGAAGATGGGCCTGAAGCCACTTATGAGCGGCGCAATCGGTGACACCATCAAGTTCTACTATCTTGATTCGGAGCCAATGATGAAGATTATACTGGAGTCCGGCAGCGGGCATATGATCTCTATTAAGCCGGCATTCACCTATCCGTAGGTTGTTCTATTTCCAGCACCAAGAGCGAAAAGGAAAGGAAAAGGGGAAAATGAACGCCAACGAATGCGCAGAGAAGGCGGTGATAGTCACAGGCGCAGCCCAGGGGATTGGGCGGACCATTGCAGAGCAGTTTCTCCAGCAAGGAGCAAACGTCCTGATCTTCGACCTGGATGCCGAGCTGGCTGCAGAAACCGCGCTGCAATTAGCGCCGAGCGGCGAGATGGTTGTTAGCGTAGGCGGAGATGTGAGCCGGCGAGAGGACGTGCATCGCGCAGTGCAGACTTGCATCGAGCGGTTTGGCCGCCTTGATGTGATGGTGGCCCACGCGGGAATCGCCGATGCCACGCCCCTGTTGGAGATTGATGACGCTAGCTGGCAACGCATAATGGATGTCAACCTCACGGGTGTCTTTCTGTGCACTCAGGAGGCGGGCCGGGTCATGGCCCAGTCTGGTGGAGGAGCCATCGTGGTGACGGCTTCCACCAATGCCTTCTGGGTCGAGTCGAACCTGGCACATTACAACACGTCCAAGGGCGGCGTGGTGGCGTTTGTGCGCTCGGCGGCCATCGACCTGGCACGCTATGGTATCCGGGTGAACGCGGTCGCTCCAGGCGTGGTGCGAACACGCATATCGACATGGGTGACAGAAGATCCCGTGCTGGCAGCCGACTATTTGAAACATATCCCGCTCAATCGCTTCGCCGAGACAATCGACGTGGCGAAGGTGGTGCTCTTCCTGGCCTCCAGCGACTCTGCATACATCACGGGGCAGACCATTGTGCTGGATGGTGGCCAGACGCTGGGAATCCTGGTGGATGCTCCTGAAGAACCTATTCCCGGCTCAAAGGCCGGGACGTCTTGAAAGTGTTGTTCACCAGTTTGCAGGCCAGACGCGCGGGGACGTTTTCCGGGCGCTGACCGTAAGCGATGTGAGGAGGAGAAAATGCGCACGTTATCAGAATACCAGTTGTGGTATGGCGTGGACAGGCAGCCGGCGGAAACGCGCGAACTGAGGGCTGGAGGGGTGACGGCGTTACTGGATGGCATCGATCTCCGCTATATACGGATCGGCTCGCTGGAGACGGTGCGCCGGATCTATGTCGCTGTGCGCGACCAGAATTGGAACACCATCCCTGGGCAGCAGCGGATCACCCGGTTGGAGCAAGGGCAAGACAGGTTTGAGGTTGAGTTTGAGGTTGAGCACCAGGCGCATGACCTGGATTATGCCTGGCATGGCCGGATAGTGGGTTCTCCCGATGGACAGATCCGCTACGAGATGGATGGTGTCGCAAAGTCCGATTTTCGCTTTAACCGGATCGGGCTATGTATCCTGCACCCATTTAGGGAGAGTGCCGGGCAACCATACCACGCACGAACGCCACAGGGCCAGGTTAGCGGCTACTTGCCAGAGCTGATCGGCCAGCAGCGCTTCGAGAATGGCTACTATGTACCGCTGTTTCCCGCGTGCAGTAGCCTGACAATCGAGGCTGCGGATGGGGAACGGGTGCGCTTCGATTTCGAGGGTGACCTTTTTGAAATGGAGGATCAACGTAACTGGACCGATGCCTCCTTCAAGACCTATTGTACGCCGTTATCGCTCGGATTTCCGCGCCAGGCGCGCATGGGTACGCGGATTGCGCAGAGCGTTACCATCTCGGTGGAGGGCACGCCGGTAGAGCGGAGGCGTGAGGAGGGGGATGAGGAGGTACGCCTAACACCTGGTCAAATGACCGGTCACCACCTACCGGCTATTGGATTTGGGATGGCCAGCGATGGAGCGTCCCTGAGCACGCGCGAACTCGAGCTTTTACAAAGGCTGCGCCCCGACCACCTGCGGGTTGATATCCACCTGGTGCGTGAGTACGCCGCTGCCCTGGAACGTGCAATAGAAAACTGCCAGGCTTTGAACTGCTCTATGGAGGTGGCGGTCTTTGTCACCGGGGAGAGCGCAGGCGAGTTAGACAGATTAGCTTCACTGCTGCAAGGCCGGGCCAGGATTGTACGCTTCCTGGTATTCCAGGAGGGAGCTCAAACTGCGCATCCCTCGGAGACGACGGTGCCAGGGCTGGTGGGACTGGCGCGCAGGCATCTCCAGCAGGTTGCTCCCAAGGCTGCGTTTGTTGGTGGAACCGATATGTACTTCTGCGAACTGAACCGCACCCGGCCGCAGGTGGAGGCGATGGACGGGGTTGTATACACGATCATCCCACAGGCACACGCCTTCGATGAGCGTTCGTTGGCCGAGACCCTGGAGGCACAGGCCGAAACGGTGAAGAGCGCGCGGGCTTTTGCCGGTGGCCGTCCGATTATCGTCAGTCCAATCACGCTGAAACGCAGGTATAACCCGCATGCCACAGTAGCTGAGGCCGAGCGGGCCCCAGATGAACTGCCCGACTCGGTAGATCCACGCCAGATGTCGTTGTTCGGCGCGGCGTGGACAGCAGTGAGCATCAAGTACCTGGCGGAGAGCGACGCGGCTTCGCTTACCTACTATGAGACTGTGGGTTGGCAAGGGCTGATGGAACGAGAAACGGGTTCGCCCCTGCCAGAGCTATTCCCCTCAGCGCCGGGAATGGTCTTTCCGCTGTACCATGTTTTTGCCGATGTTGCAGAATGGAGGGACGGATCGATACTGGAGTGCAGGTCGAACCGACCACTCGCCGTCACTGCGCTTGCTGTTGAGAGTGAGGGGACTCTGCACCTGCTGGCAGCGAATCTGACGGGTACGCAGCAGCGGGTGGTGATTGGTCCACTCGCGTCTCGACAAGTCCGGGTGAGGAGTTTGGATGCAGGCACCGCACAGAAGGCTATGTTTGAGCCAGAGAGCTTTCGCCGGGATAATGAGCAGGTAGAGATTGAGGGTGGAGAACTGGTGCTGGACATGGCTCCATATGCGACAGTGCGTATCGATGTATGATAATGAGCACATGCGACTAGCAACTGAGTCTTAGGAGGTAGCAGAGATTTTGAAAATCCTGGCAGTAGGTGACTCTTTCGTACCAACGCGCCTGTTTGAGACCGGGTTAGCGAGTCTCGCAGCCGAGCACCAGATTCGATTCATCCAGCTCGACATGGACGCGCCTTTCGTGCCCATGACCCCGTCCGAACGCGCCATCAAGGAGTGTGCGGGGAATCCACAGCAACTGGTGAACGCGCTCGATGGCGAAGAGATTCTGCTTGTGCATGGGGCCCCGGTTACGGATGCAGTCCTGGATGCTTCTCCCAATCTAAAATTGGTGGGAGTCGCCAGGGGAGGCCCGGTCAATGTCGACCTGGCGGCGGCCAGCGATAGGGGCATCGCGGTTATCACTGCGCCCGGACGGAATGCTGATGCTGTTGCCGATCTCACGCTGGCTTACATGGTCATGCTGGCACGAGGCATTATGACCAGCGTGGAGTTTGTGGCCCGGGGGGGACGTGTGGGCGATTCGGCTTTCGAGGGAGCCCAGTTTTTTGGCCACGAACTGGGTGGACACGTGTTGGGCCTGGTAGGGTATGGCAACGTTGGTTCGCGGGTTGCCAGGCGGGCGCTGGCTTTTGGTATGCCGGTAGTGGTGTATGATCCGTACGTGGCAGCCGACCAGGTGGAAAGCCCGGGGATCGAGATGGCGGATCTTGACGAGCTGCTGGCGCGCTCCGATTTTGTATCCCTGCATGCCCGGGTGACGCCGGAGACTGTTGACTTCTTTGATGCGAAGAAGTTTGGGAAGATGAAAAGGGGAGCGTTTTTCATCAATAGCGCGCGGGAGGCCCTGGTAGACGAGCAGGCTCTGTACGAGGCGCTGGTTTCAAAACACCTGGCCGGTGCCGCCCTGGATGTGCTCAAGCCATGGCCTGAGGATACGCCAAGTCCCCTGGTATCTCTCCCGAACGTAATCATCACACCGCATATTGGTGGTGCTACACACGAAGCAGCATTGCGCGGGGTGCAAATACTGGCTGCCCAGATCGACCGTTACCTGGCAGGCCAACCCATGCAGTATGTTGTGAATCAGCGGGGGACGAGATGAACGAGCAGTATTTATTAGCTATTGACGCGGGTACCGGCAGTTGCCGCGCGGTACTCTTTGAACCGTCCGGGAAGCAGGTGGCCATAGCCCAGCGGGAATGGTCACATCTCTCTCAACCGGAATATCCTGGTTCTCAGGTATTCGATACGCGCACGAACTGGGAGCTCATCTGCTCCTGCATCCAACAGGTGCTCGCCACCTCAGGATTGACGGCAGACTCAATCCTGTGTGTGAGTAGTACCAGTATGCGGGAAGGAATTGTGCTCTATGATAAGGCAGGCCGGGAGATCTGGGCCTGTCCCAATGTCGACTCCCGAGCAGTGGAAGAGGCGGCGGAACTGGTTGAGCGCAAGCTGGCCGAGAAGATCTATTTCACGGGAGGTGACTGGGTGGCGATCACCACCCCACCACGCCTGCTCTGGTTACAGAGACATGAGCCGGAGGTCTTCGAGCAGATTGCTCACCTCACCATGCTGAGTGACTGGATTCTGTTCAAACTGTGTGGAGAGTACGTCACGGACCCTTCGGTCGGCTCCAGTTCGGGGATGTTTGACCTGGCCCGGCGCAACTGGTCCGACGAGATCGTACAGATGTGCGGGTTAAGTACCGCCGTTTTGCCACCGGTGTACGAGCCCGGTACAATGCTTGGCAGGGTGCACCGGCAGGCGGCCATTGACACGGGCTTGAAGGAAGGAACACCGGTGGTGGTGGGCGGTGCCGACACGCAGTTGAGCCTTGTAGGCATTGGCCAGGTAGAGCCGGGGGAGTTTACCGTTGTGGGGGGGACCTTCTGGCAGAATACGGTGGGGGTGGATAAGCCTTTGATTGATCCGGAGAGCCGGCTTAGGACGCTCTGCCATGCCCTGCCGGGCCAGTGGATGCTGGAAGGGATCGGCTTTTACTGCGGTTTGACCATGCGGTGGTTCCGTGATGCGTTCTGCCAGCTTGAGCTGGAGCAGGCACAGCGGCTGAAGCAAGATCCCTATGTCCTGATGGAGCAGGCTGCGTTGCAGGTGCCGCCGGGATCCAATGGGGTGATAGGGATTTTTTCTAACTTGATGAACGCCAAACGCTGGATTCATGCCTCACCAAGCTTTCTGCAATTCGATGTGGGTAACCCGGCTGCTTCCGGTAAAAAGGAATGCATCCGGGCAATCGAGGAAAGTGCGGCCTATGTCTCTTATGGTCATATGAAGGTTATCGAATCGCTCACCGATCGCACCTTCAACGAAATAGTGTTCACCAGTGGTGCCTCCAAGGGGACGCTCTGGCCACAGATCATGGCGGATGTGCTTAACTGCCGCGTCAAAGTACCGGTGGTGAAGGAATCCACCTCGCTGGGCGCTGCTCTGTATGCCGGATTGGGGGTCGGCCTATACGACGACTTGCGGAGCGCAGCTCAGAGGGTTGTCAGTTTCGAGAAGACATACGAACCCAATCAGGAGGCTAACAAGATATACCAGGAACTCTACGACCAATGGCTGCGTGTCTACCAGCGTTCGCTTGCGATGGTAGAGGAAAACCTGGTGCGGCCACTGTGGCGAGCTGCCGGGACCTAGAGTTTATCAGATTTCAAGAGCGAAAGGAGTTGTTTCATGCCGGACGTAGATTCGGCCAATGAGGGCAAGAATTACTATGTAGATATTCCCGCGCGGACCATGGGTGGCTTTCATCTCAAAGGCTCTGGCGCCCTCGATTGGGGAATGCAAAATCGGCTGTCGCGCGTGTTCCGTCCTGCGAGCGGGCGCACGGTGATGCTGGCCATCGACCACGGCTACTTTCAAGGGCCGACCACAGGGCTGGAGCGGGTTGACCTGAGTATTGTACCCCTGGTACCATATGCTGACGCTTTGATGTGCACACGTGGCATGCTGCGCTCGACGGTCTCACCCAGTTCCACAACTCCTGTGGTGCTGCGGGCCAGTGGTGGACCCAGCGTGCTAAAAGAACTGTCGAATGAAGAGATTGCAATCGATATTGACGATGCCATACGCTTGAACGTGTGCGCGCTGGCCGTGCAGGTCTTCATCGGCGGTGAGTTCGAGACGCAGACGATACATAACATGACCCGCCTGATCGACCTGGGCCTACGGTATGGTATCCCGGTGATGGGGGTCACCGCTGTTGGCAAGGAGATGGCGCGCGACGCCCGGTACCTGCGCCTGGCTTGTCGTATCTGTGCTGAACTGGGAGCGCAGTTCGTGAAGACCTACTACGTGGCCGAGGGTTTTGAGACCGTGACGGCGTCGTGTCCTGTGCCCATCGTGATGGCAGGTGGAAAGAAAGTGCCGGAACTTGATGCGCTGACTATGGCGTATAGAGCTGTGCAAGAAGGCGCGGCAGGTGTTGACATGGGCAGGAATATCTTCCAGAGCGACGGCCCAATGGGGATGATCCAGGCGGTTAGCAAAGTAGTGCATGAAGGCATGAAGCCCAGCGAGGCGTTCGATCTTTACAAGACGATAAGCAGCCGCGAGTCTGTAGCGCAGCCAGTTGCTTGAGAAGCAGGAGGTAACTTTGAAGGAAGAAGTAATTTTAGGAGATTATCGTGCTGCTATTGGCAGGTCACGAAACGAGTTGATAACTCCTGCACTGATCCTTGACCTCGATGTTGCCAGGCGAAATATTGCTACAATGGCGGAGTACATGTGCACTGTCCATGCCAAGCTTCGACCTCACATCAAGGTCCACAAAAGCCCCGAACTGGCGCGGATGCAGATGGAAGCCGGGGAGTCGATAGGACTGACAACTGCTACTGTCTGGGAGGCGGTTGTGATGGTGCGTGGAGGCATCGGCGATATTCTAATAGCCAACGAGGTAGTTGGTGGGGAAAAGATCAAGGCACTGGCCGAACTTGCGCGAGATGGGCGCATAAGTGTGGCCATTGACGATGCACGGAATGCAGAGGAACTCTCGGCGGCCGCGCTCAAAGCGGGAAGTATGCTGGGTGTGCTGATCGACCTCGATGTTGGGATGGAGCGCTGTGGTGTACGCAACAAGGAGGAAGCGCTGCGCTTGGCAGAACAGGTCAGCAAGCTGCGCGGCCTGCGCCTGGAAGGGATGATGGGATACGAGGGTCACTGTATGCTCGAGCCCGACCCTGAACTACGCGTGCAGAAAGCTCATGCCGCCATGGATAAGCTGATGGAGGCAGTGGATTATCTCGCGCGTGCCGGCTTCGAGTCGAAAATGATATCCGGCGGCGGCACGGGTACGTACAATATCACCGGAGCGCACCCGCGTTTGACCGAGCTACAGGCGGGATCATACGTGGTGATGGATGCTTTCCACGCGCAGCTGGTTCCAGGTTTTCCGGTCGCGCTGACGGTTCTAGCGACGGTGATCAGTCGCCAGGGGAACAGGGCCGTGCTTGATTCAGGACGGAAGACTGTCGGCAGTGAACTCGGATTGCCACGTCTCAAGGATGTGCCAGCCACCACAGCGTCAATTGCTGAGGAGCATTTGCTGGTTGACGTGGAACCGGGCTACCCATTGAGGGTTGGAGATCGCGTTGAGGTCATCTCCGGCTATGGCCCGACAACGGTCAACTTGCATGATGTCTATTACGTCGTGGAGAAGGATGTGGTCACGGATGTGTGGCCTGTGCGAACGCGTGGTGCCGGGCTTGGGCCATTTTGGTAGATGCTGCTCGCAGGTCCCATGAAAAATAGACAGGGCAAGGTTGTCAGCAGACCCAGGCGCACGTGCGCCTGGGTCCTTGGTCAAGCCACAGGGTCGTCGGCTTGGAGGATAACTTGGTAGCCCAGTGTTCCAGCTTACCGTTCTTGCTGTTCCCCTCCTGGAACGCTGTCTCCGGCAGCTGCGCGCACAGGTTCAATAATCTCTTCACTTATCCAGTGCGCAATGCCTTCGTCCAGCCTGCGAGAAGCCAGCACAAGGTGCGTTGCTCCCGCCGCAATGAAGTCTTGTACGGTTTGGCGTGTGGTCGCTGGATTCTCTCGTGGGTCGATGATAAATTGTACGGAGCGCGCAAGGCTTGCCGGGTCACGTTCAATTTCAGCACAGTACCCATCGAGGACCTGGTTCTTGTGTTGAAACTCTTCGAGGGCACCATGTGGTAAGCCGGGGAGGCCGGGGAAATTCCACACATCAGCATATTGCGCGACGACGCGCAAGGTTAACTGCTCACCATTTCCACCGATGATAAAGGGAGGAGTAGGCTTTTGGAGTGGTTTGGGTTCGCAATAGGTTTGGCTGAGGTGGTAGTACCGTCCCTCAAAATTGACTATAGGCTCTGTCCACATGCGCCGGATGATCTCACAGGCTTCGCCCAAGCGCCGTACGCGTTCCCCCGCTGGGAAGAAATCGGTCCCGTAAGCTGTATGCTCTCGCTCGACGCCGCCTGCCCCCAGGCCAAATTCCAGCCGTCCATGTGAGATGATGTCAAGTGTGGCAGCCCTTTTCGCCAGGATGGCTGGCGTTTGATTCGCATTGCTGGCAACCATCAATCCGAGGCGTAATCGCTTTGTCTGAGCAGCCAGGGCTGCAAGCAGCGTCCAGCCATCCAAACACGGACCACCTGGGTCAGCACGACCGATAGGCATTGGGTGATCAAAAAGCCAGGCGTGCTCAATGGAGGGGAGGGTCTCTGCTTCCTGCCAGACACGCAGAATATCCTCATAGGAAAAGTACTGCGTTGTTTTTATCCCGAAATGGAGTTTGTTGCTGTCTGTCATTGTGTGTATCCACCTTTCCTTGACTTGATGTCTTCTCTTTGCTAGTATGCAAGAGAACTGATCACATTACCAGCCTTTGGTTATCGTATGATTGAGAGTAGTAGGCTAAGGAACGGAAGCGATGGATGAGAGAGAACGCCGGCAGGCCCTCGCCGCTTTCTTGCGCACGCGCCGCGCACGCCTGCAACCCGCAGATGTGAGTTTGCCAGCGCGCAGCCGTCGTCGGACACCGGGCTTGCGGCGCGAAGAGGTGGCGGAACTGGCAAACATCGGGGTGTCCTGGTATACCTTGCTGGAGCAGGGACACGATGTGCATCCCTCACGACACGTGCTGGAAAGCCTGGCGCAGGCGCTCAGGCTCACCACAGCCGAAGAGCAGCATCTCTTGCGTCTTTCAGGCCTGGAGCTGCCGGCAACGATGATGGTGGAGGAAGAACAGGTCACGCCTGCGCTCCAACGGGTCGTGGATGCACTCGATCCTCATCCAGCTTTTGTCATTGGGCGGCGCTGGGATGTGCTCACCTGGAATCGCACAGCCGATCTGATATTTCAGTTTCACGAGCCATGCCCACCTCACTCGCGCAATGCTGTCTGGCGCTTCTTTGTGCGTGAGGCACGCACGCTCGACCTGCACTGGGAGAGGCAGGCACAAAACCTGGTGGCGCAATTCCGCGCGGATTACGCTCGCTATCCTGGCGATGCTTCTTTTCATGAAGTCATTGCAGACCTGCAGCGGGTCAGCCCACGGTTTCGCCTGTGGTGGGAACAACAGGATGTGCGAGGTCTGCCAGATGGGCCGCGAGCCATGCATCACCCAACGCTAGGAGTGCTGGAATTTGACCATGTGACTTTCCAGACGTCCATCACTCCTGATCTGCGTGTGAAAGTGTATGCGGCCTCGCCCGAAACTGCTTCCAAGTTGGAACAGGTTCTGTCTGCGTCCTCCTGAGAAGGGTCCCCGTCTTTACGGGGTGGGATCGATGATGCAGCCTTCGTTGCCACGTAGGCGCAGGGAGGTCAGGTCGACAGGTTCCTCGCGGTCGAGATGGGTAGAGAGGAGAATGCGAGCTGTGCTCATGATGGGCAACTGCACCTGCTGCTCGTGGCTGGAAAAGTTGAGTGCGATCAGGCGACGTTGACCGCCAAACTGGCGTGTGTAGACGAAGCAGTCAGCAGGAGCACCTTCGATGGGAGTGTAACTTCCTAGCGCAAGAGCAGGGATTGCGCGACGAAGCCGCAGAAGTGCACATGTCAGGGAGAGCATGGAATGGCGATCCTGGCGCTGGGCTGCGACGTTGACCTGTTTGTAGTCGGGGGCGATGGGAAGCCAGGGGTCGACTGTGGGTGGACAGAAACCGGCATTGGGACTGTCGTCCCATTGCATGGGGGTGCGCTCGGGATCGCGGCCAAAGCCCATACCAGGGAGGTTCTTCTCCGCTGGATCTTGTATGTACTGCGGGGGAATTTCGCTATTGTGCATGCCGATTTCGTTACCGTAGTACAGGGTAGGCGTGCCGCGTAGGGTGAGCAGGAGCATCGCGGCGACACGGGCCTGCTCCTGGCCGATGCGTGTTGCGATGCGGGGTTCATCGTGATTGTCAAGGACGTAGTTCGGCCAGGCCCCTGGCGGCAGGGCGGCCTCAACCGCATCCACGAGATGTTGTACGGTGCTGGTATGCCAGGGCACGCTAACCAGGCCGAAATTGAGGGGCATGTGGAGTTCATCGAGTTGCTCACCGTAATAACGTGCCCATACTGGCCAGTCGTAGATGTGCATCTCGCCGAGCGCGACACGCGGTGATTGAGCGTTGTAGGTATCGAGGAGTTGGCGAAGCTCGCGATAGACGGCATGGATGTCGGGGTGGCCTTTGTCATTGAGATGGAGTTGGGAGTCATAAGCGACCAGGGGTTTGTAGGCGCTCACGTTCGGGTTGGGGTTGGGCGGATTATCGCGTAGTTGTGGATCTTTCATGATGCGCTGGGCTGAGTCGATACGTAGACCGTCCACTCCCCGGTCGAGCCAGAAACGCACGACGTCGAACATGGCTGCTTTGACGGCGGGGTTCCGCCAGTTGAGGTCAGGCATGGCCTTATGATAGGAATGCAGGTAGTATTGATGGGTGGTGGGATCCCACTCCCACGCCGAGCCACCCCAGCTTGCCAGCCAGTTGTTGGGAGGTGAGCCGCCGGGTTTGGGATCAGCCCAGACGTACCAATCGCGCCTGGGACTGTGACGTGAAGAGCGGGATTGGAGGAACCACGGGTGTTGATCAGAGGTGTGGTTCGGCACATAATCTATGATTACTTTGAGGCCGCGTTGATGGGCCTGTGCAATGAGTAAGTCAAACGTTGCGAGGTCGCCAAAAAGCGGGTCGATGTCAATATAGTTACTCACATCGTAGCCGAAGTCGACCATGGGCGAGGGATAGATGGGCGAAAGCCAGAGAGCATCCACGCCCAACCAGGTGAGATAGTCGAGTTTGGAAATGACACCCTGGAGGTCGCCAATGCCGTCTCCGTTGCTGTCTTTGAAGCTACGCGGGTAAACCTGGTAAATAACTCCTTGTTGCCACCAGAGCGCTTGATCTGGCTGAGCATTGTGCTCCATAATATCTCCTTCTATGATGTGGGAGGCTGTGGACGAGGTCTGATGCACCAGGTAGTGAACTGGTGTGTTATTCAATTCAAGGATACTATACTAATAGGGCTATTGTGGATTAGTGTCAAGGGCTGGGGCGGAATCAGGCTGTGGAAGTTCGAGCGTATCGCGGTACTCTGTCGCCAGGGTAGCGCATGCGGGGTCGTCGGGATGCCACCACCATAGGCGCTGGTAAGCATCCCTTGTTTCTGAAGTCCAATCGAAGCCAATTTCGCCGATATTGTCATACCCGACGATATAAGCCCCGGCCTTCCACTGGTTCAGCCACTCCTCACGGTGGAAGAGCGCCTCTGCCAATATATTTTTGCGCTTTTCCAACCTGCGCTCCAAGTGCTCTGCTTCTTTGATGGACCCGCGTACTACGTGGTGCGTGCCCATGGGAAGTTTTTTAGGAGCCTGTTCGGCTGCCAGTGACCTTCTCACTAGCTTATGCCTGCCCCTCCTTAGTCTTGTTTCTGCAAAGGTTATCGCCCTCAGGACCATGCGCTTCAGCCTGAACCGCAGCCTGGCAAGTGACAGGTGAGATTTCCGTTCCTGCTCAACGGCCAGGTCTTGAGCGTTGATGGGGTGCAGCGTGTCACGAAGATAGCGCAAACGATAGCTGCGGTCTGGTGGTGTATCTTTGAATGCCCCCGTAGGCCATCCCTCTGCCGGTAGGACGAGCTCAGTAGGGGATCTCCGCGCATCTACCAACCTTGGCACTGCCCACCAGAAGAAGAGCATCCTTGAGCGTACGATTTTTAGCACTTTTTGCAGGATATGACGGTGAACAGCAACGATATCCCAGGCGAAAAGCTCCAGCGTCGGCATTTGAGTGCGTTTTAACAAAGAGTAGAGATGTGGGTAACCTACGGCTAGCATGGCCATCTGAGAACTCGAGCTTTCATTGCGTAAAGGACTGGATGTGAAATTGATCATCTTGGCGGATGTAGATCTTGCTAAGTCCCAATATTCCAGGCTCGTGGCAAAAGCGTAATGAACATCGCCTGAGAGAAAGACGACGCGCTGCATGGCACTAACGGTGCTGAGAAATTTTTGGAAGGTCCCCCACTCTAAATTCCACGCCTCGCAATCGTAGGCATAATTGTCTTTGATGCGCATGCGGGTCCAGTATTGAATAGCCTCCATTAAGCCCATACCAAGCACGGGGGCAGCCGAAATAATGATGGTCACATCTGCATCATGGCGCTCAGCAGCGACGATTTGTTTCTCTATGGCATCTAGAGCCAGCAATCCTGGAAATTCGGTAGGGGATCGATAGAGGCGGTGTGTGCGCGTATCCATGACTATCAATTGATAGCGAGGACCAGAGAAGGTATAGTTCCATTGGAGTGCCCGTTCTGAATGTGGTAGTTTGCCGCTGCCTTCAAAGGAAGCGGGTAAGCCGATGATTTCGGCGATTGTGTGCTCCTGCGAGTCCGACTCATGCCAACGCCAGCTATCGAGAGCATTGAGGAGAGCGAGACCATTGGGCTCATCAAATTGAGCAGGGGTGTTGCCCCATGCCTGGAAGAGGGAGTATGCCAGGAGCGCATTGCGCACCACGCGACGTCCCAGGGGGCTGGCCAGGACTCTGCTGCACCATGCGCCATCCAGGTACCAGTCATCGGTCACATCATGGTCGTCACAAATTGTATACGTGGCAATGTTCGCCAATGCCCGGCGCACCTGTGGCAAGGTAGAGCGAAACGCGCGCAATTTCTCAATGTGATCCGCGTATGTAGCCTCTGTTTTATCCTGTAATGCGGGCTGAGGTCGCGCTTCTGGATATATACTCCAAATATCTTCAGCACCAGGCAATTCGGCGGGCCAGAGTACATCTGACCAGGCAAAGAGGTACATGGTAGCGTATTCGGCAAAGGAGAGCAACTGGTTTTGCGGCGTAGTCGTGGTAAACAGGACCTTGTTACGCACAACCTCTGTACGTGTCCCAGGAGCCAGCAAACGTGCGGGCTTACGCACCAGCGGGAGTACTTCCTCCTGGTTTCCTTCCAGTAGAAAATAGCCTGCATCTACCAGCGCAAACAAGAGTGATGCAGCTACGTCATCGCCATAGATTTGATCGCCCGTCATGAAAAGCTGCTGGGGGCGGTCTGCCGGATGCTCGCTTGCACTTTCGAGTATGGCGTCTATCGCCGACAGCACTTCCCTACCAATGCCGTGCGGTTTGCGACAGGAGCCGTGCAGTAGCTTGACCTGGTTCAAATCTTCAGGTGGCAAGACGAAGCTGGGAAGTGGATGTCCTGGATAGACCAAACGATGGAGTGGATCAGCCAGGGAAAGGTCGATGTTGAGAATGCCCGGCGTATCGAGATCAGCAGGTGTTTCCTGGTCGTGACTACCAGGTGTGTTGTCAGATTGGAAGAACAGATTATAATAGTAGAGTTCTCCCCAGGCTAAGTGCTCATGTTCTTTGGTGGAACGTGCTGTGACGGCCACAATATGCAGGTGGTCGCCCAGGCGAACCGTATGGCATGTGCCTTCCAACTGCTGCATGAGCTTGCCCTCTGCACTTTTCCCATAAATACGCAGTGTGACCACGCGCGGTTCTTTCAATGCGAGCCATACGGTGACTGCGTGAGGCTCTGTGCGGCGCAGCATAGGACCCGTGAGAATAAGTGGTAGAGATGAGAAGCGCTCTGCTAATGGTGTCCAAGTCATATGGCCTACTACTCCAGACTAGGTGAATAAGAATCCTTTTCTTCTTAATCAGTAACTATTCAGGTCTCCTCTCCTCTTGACTCCTCAGCGCCTGCGGCGCTTCGCAAGAAGGGTTTTCTGCTGGGTGCGCATTGAGCAGCCGCCGGCTGCTCAATGCGCACCCAGCAGAAAAAAGCGAGACGCCGCAGGCGTCGAGGAGTCCTGAACAGTTACCTTGATCATTTATAATGGTATACAAGTAGACATGGAAAAACAATACCCAATTACCATGAGGCTTCCTGCGAGGTAGGGCTTGAAATGCTCAAAGTGAAACGGGGATCACAGTGTGTTGAACATACTTGCAAAGTGTTGTAGTATGGTAAGGGCTAACTGATGACTATTTTGACGAAGTGCCGAATATCTTCTTGCCGTCCATAAGCAGATTTTAATCGGGATATCCTTTATGAATTTTCGCCTGCTACCTGCAAGAGCCTGCTTTTATTGTTTATGCGTGGCACCCATGCTTGTCTTCTTCCTCTCTCCAGAAGGGGTATCGGCGCATAGCAGGGATATTAAAAATACGATTACGGGGCAAGTGACACTGCAAGTGGCCGTGGGTTTTGGTGGCGACTCCAGGCTTGATTACTGGACTCCAGCGTGGATTACGTTGAACAACGATGGGCCGGATTTCAGAGGTGTCCTTTCAGCTACTACATATGCTAGCCGGTTTCCAACTGTAGTAATAGCAGGCAGCATTCTGCCGTGGAGTTACAAAGAGCCCATTGTATTGCCGCATGGTGCCCAGAAGCAGGTCAGCATTTATGTTCCTTTCTATGAGAGTCCATCCGCGCCACGAGGCATTATAGCCACACTAAGCGATAACAAGGGCAGAGTGATAGCCACTCAAGCTGCTGCCCCTTTCACGTTAGACCAGGGCTCTCTGCTCATAGGGGTACTCTCCGACGAGACTGCACAGGGCGCAGGGTTTAGCCCACTGACTGCTGTTTCATTGCCTGATCCAACCAGGCCCATCGAGATAGCAGGACTGGATGCGGGCACGTTGCCAGATATAGCTGAGGTGCTCGGCAACTTTGACGTTATCGTACTGGATGACTTTAACACGAACGCGCTTAATGCCGGACAACTAGCCGCATTGCAGACGTGGATCAACCAGGGGGGGACCTTGATCGAGATCGGTGGTTCACAGTGGCAGCGCACGCTCTCTGTGCTACCGCCTCAACTGCTGCCAGTTGTGATAAATGGTACAGCCACACTCCCAGCAGGTACCGAGCTGTTGACTACCGGCGGACCCACTATAGCAGAGATTGGACAACAGCCAGCGCCTGGTACACTGAAGAAATCCATAACGATCAGCTCTGCGACGCTGCCAGGAAGAGATGATGCCAGGCAGAAGGCGTTTTCCAACCTTGAGACTGTACTTGCGTCCGGCAACATCCCTTTAATCGTGCAGGCACACCAGGGACAGGGAAATATCTGTTATCTTGCCTTTGATCCGGCAAGCGAGCCTCTTGTTAGCTGGCCGGGAACTATCGCGCTGTGGAAAGGCCTGTTATTGCGTACGCTTGGTGACCAGGCCCTCATTCCCGAGACGATCCCGAGATACAACAATGGACCTGGACAAACGATCCTACGCGGGGGGGTATGGCAAATCCTGCAGCCAGGCACGATTATTCCAGTGTGGGAACTTGTCTTTTTGCTGCTTGGCTACCTTATCTTAATCGGGCCGGTACGTCTTTTCATTGTGAAAAAGCTGAAACGTCCCACGTGGAGCTGGCGTTTTATTCTAAGCGGTGTCGTAGTCTTTTCTCTCCTCACCTACGGACTTGCCTACACTCAAAAAAGAACAACGGTCAACAGTATTTCGATAATACAACTCAACCAGGGTGGGCAGCTTGCGCATATGACGACATTTTACAGTGTATTGATTCCTGATCGGGGGGATTTCCAGCTACAAATCCCTGCTAGAGCCCTGGTACAGCCGGTAACAGATGCATCTTTTCAAAGTGACGCTAGGCTTTCAAGTAGTGACTATCACCCCACCTTTACAGTTGGACAGGACGAGACGAGTGTATTTCTGCCGGATGCCGGTTCATGGGCACTGCATCCTATCGTCTCAGAGGGGGATCAAAAACTGCAGGGTGGCTTGTCCTCCCACGTGGCGCTGCGCAATGGCTCCCTTGTAGGGACCGTGACAAATACACTTGATACCTCTCTCAGCGATGTATATATCTTGATGCCTCACAGCTTTGCCTATATTGGAAGTCTCCCGGCAGGGAAGACCCAACAGGTGAACGTTTCAGTACATAGCTCGATGCCTGACAGTAGCAGCACCCTGGCTGACCAGATTGCCAGGGATAGTCACCTACCTGCGCCTTATTTCCCGTATGCCGGCGGCTCACAACCGCGGAATGATTTCCAGCGTCACTTGGCGATCCTAGCGGCTCTTAGCGGAGAAGGCTATTCCTACACAAACTGTAATGGCCCGTGTAGCACGCATGCGATCATTAGCGAACACCTGATAACTACTCCCCCTGCCTTTGGACCGAATGTGAGTCCGTTGGATGGCAGCGATTCGTTATTAATAGCAGGAGCACCTGCAACTTTGATCGGTTGGGCTAACCAACCTGTCGATGCTACCAACGATGTTACTATCGACGGTGTCAGTCCTGGGGGTACCCATTACGATCTTATACGGGTGCCACTCAATATCGACTTTGCTGGACCATTGCCACCCGGCCTGATCTCCGGACAGGTAATTAATACGCAGGGGAATGGAGTGCAAATTATCGCGCCCAATGTTTATAGCATGAATACGGGCAAAATGACCTTTGAATTCGGGTTACCCAATGTGGACGCCCTGCAGATCAACAGTATAACGATTAGGGAACCATTCATTGGTCAGTTTGCCGTCTCTACGGGCATCAACCATGCGCAAATACGTCTCTACAATTGGAATACAAGTTCGTGGGATACAATTGCGCTCAATAACTATGCCTTTACAACGACGAACTCCAGAGCGTACACTAGTTTAAGTGGAAATGTATTGTTGCAAGTAGTTAATCATAATGCCTCGCCAGGGGCACTCTTGTTTGTTAAACCCTCATTGAGCCTGAATGCTACTAGTTAAAAGGACGTTGTTGCGCAATAAGATGGTGGAAAAGGTCCCCTACCTAACGGGAAAGGCTTGAAAATATGCTCTTTAGTAATCGTTATCAAGCTGCGATGGCTAGAAAACTAGAGCCTCTGTTGGCCCCAGCTGCCTCTTGCCTCGTGCTTGTTCTGCTTTTTCTGGCCTTTCCGGCGCAGGGGCAGGCCCACACAGTTACGACTGGACCTTCGTTTGAGGTGAAGGCCGGTTTTGAGACTCGCTATAGGGATGGAAATTGGGTTCCGGTGCAGGTTACACTCCGCAATGGTGGCCCGGATTTTAGCGGGACCTTGTCACTCTCGGCATCCGCATCGCAGTTTCTGGGGCAAAACAATCCTACCACGCCGTCAAATTACCAGGCGCCCATTTCGCTGGCTAACGGTGCTCAGAAGCAGGTGACAATGTATATACCACTTTACTTCTATGAGTCAGGCGTGGCGGTGAAGTTGCTCGATGGCAGCGGCGACGTGATCGAGTCACAGGCCGCCCCGCTCAATCCGCTTATGCCTGGGGATGTTTTTGTCGGTATCCTTTCCGATCAGAGTTCAGGCTTTGGGCCGTTAGGTACCGTTTCCTTGCCTAATCAGGGCAGTTCGGTCGTCATAAAATTTCTAAATGCGAGTACAATGCCCACCATGGTAGCAATACTCAAAAACTTCGACGCCATTGTGCTAGATAACTTCACGACGAGTAACCTGAGTCCGGCACAGTTAAGCGTCTTGCAAACCTGGGTCAATCAAGGTGGAACACTCATCATGGTGGGTGGTCCTGAGTGGCGTAACACGCTGGGCGCGCTACCTGCGGGACTTGTGCCAGTGACGATGAATGGTACGAAGACAATACCGCCCGGGACCTCTCTCTTGCCTATCGGTGGACCCGGGCTAAGACGCACGGGACAAAACAGTGACTCTGTTCAGCTTCCCGTTACAATCAGTACAGCTGGAACAGGAGATGGGAGTGAGGTTGTCCTGGCATCTCGTACAGCACCTTTAATTGTACAGGCACAGCGGGGACAGGGAAATGTAATTTACCTTGCCTTTGATCCTACACTCGAACCGATCCTTGGATGGCAAGGGGCCCGCGTTCTGTGGGAAAGTCTCCTGCTGAGCGGCCTGGGTGAGCAGCTACTCTCCAATTACAATACTTCTTCTGGCGGCGGGAGTAACGCCCAACCGCAGAAGCCGCTTTTAGCATACAGGATGAGCGGCTTATTACAATCGCTGCTTCCGAGTACAATTCGTTCTCCATGGTGGATACTTGGCATATTGTTCGGCGGCTATGTCCTGGTGCTTGGACCCGTGCGTCTCTTGCTTGTAAAACAATTGAAGCGTCGCGATTGGAGTTGGCGCATTGTACTGAGCAGCATCGTCATCTTCTCTGTACTTAGCTATGGACTTGCCTCCAGGGAGAAAAGCACGTCCATTTTGAGCAATAGTATCACAATAGCTCAGCTTGGGCAGAACGGATCACCTGCCTCTATTACAACCTACATGGGTGTATTCGTGCCTAACGAGGGCAATTTTCAGGTCTATATCCCCGGTAATGGACTGGTCCAGCCATCACCCGATAGTCTCCCGTCCTTCCAGGGTGGACCCACCGGCCCGACCGAAAAATCACCTGCTACGGTTGCTCCGGTACAAGGTGGAACCAACTTAAACCTGCAAGACGTCAATATCTGGACGTTACATGCCATCCTCTCGGAACAAAACCAGCAGATACATAAAAGCCTGCGATCCCAACTGACCCTACAAAATGGTACCCTGGTGGGCACAGTGACGAATACTCTTGGTTACGCACTTAATGATACCTTCTTGTTGATGCCCAATGATGTGCTTAGCCTGGGGCACCTGGCGGCAGGAGAGACGAAGCAGGTACGACTGGAGTTGAGCAGCCGGCAACTTGCTCCCAACGAAACCCTGACGGATCTGATTGCTGTGAAAACCCATTCACCTACGTATATCGACATGCCTCCACAACCTCAGTCCGCGTGGCAACGTCACCTGGCAACGCTGTACGCACTCGATGGCGAAGGTTTCTACGGTGGATCATCCCAATGTACAGGCCAATGCAGTTCACCTGTGCCAATGCTGCCAGGTCCGCTGGGCATCAACCCTATAGCAAACAATAGCAGCACCTCAAACAGCAGTGCTTTGACTATAGTAGCTACTGCCGGCTGGCCATATACAGCGACAAAGAACAATGATCCACTGCTCGTGTCCGGCTCACCGGCTACTTTGATCGGCTGGGCTGATAATCCGGTGGATGCCAGCGAGAATGTGACCATCAACGGTATCAATCCCACGGGTCTGCATGAGACGCTTATACAAGCCCCTCTCGCTGTCAACCTTGCGGGTTCGCTAAACCTCCCGCCCAATTTCATTGAGGGACGTTTGATTGATGCCGAGGGCAATAACGTACAACTCCGGTTTCCGGATGTTTATACGATCTCAACCGGGAGTATGACATTTGATTACGTAGTGCCTAACACGAGGATTAGCGGCCTGACAATCACAGAACCGTCCGACATCAACATCTTTGCACAGGTCGGAGCGTTCGTGGATGCTAATTCCTTACCTTTTCGCATATACAACTGGCATTCAGGTTCCTGGGATGCCATCTCGCTGCACGAGGACTCCTTTACAACGAACAATGTAAGTGCGTATATTGGTGCGGGTGGGCGTGTACTGGTGCAGCTTGATAACCAGAACAGTTCACTCGGTACATTCGCATTCGGCAAGCCGTTGCTTAACGTGCAAGGTGTTGCGCCGGGCAGCCTGCCTGCGAACGGGTAGCGGAGCCCAGGGGAGTGTGTAAAGCAGAGTTATGATCAAAATCCAGCATGTTTATAAACGTTATCATACTATTCATGCGCTAGAGGATCTCAGTCTAGAGATACCGCAGGGAGCTATTTATGGCCTGATCGGCCCGAACGGCGCAGGTAAAACCACCTTACTGCGTATACTGGGCGCATTAATCTCGCCTACTGTGGGCCAGGTCTGGTTCGACAACAAAGAGGTGACCCGGTCCCCCACAGCAATACAGCACAAAGTAGGGTATATGCCGGACTTCTTTGGCGTCTACCCTGATCTGACTACAGAGGAGTATCTTGAATTTTATGCCGGCATTCATGGCATTTCACGCAGCAAACGTGCCAGTGTTGTGAGGGACCTACTCGAGCTGGTTGATCTTACTCCGAAAAGGGATGCTGCCGTTGAGGACCTATCGCGTGGTATGAAGCAGCGACTGTGCCTGGCACGCGCTCTGATACACGATCCTGAGATACTACTGCTTGATGAACCGGCTGCGGGGCTTGATCCGCGGGCCAGGATGGAGTTTCGCGAACTGCTGCGAACGTTGCAAGGCATGGGCAAGACCATCGTTATAAGTTCGCATATTCTGCTCGAGCTGGCGGAGATGTGTAGCGACATCGCCATTATACGCGCGGGACAACTGGTGATAGCAGGAGATGTTGAGCATGTCACGCACAGCCTGGGCGGAGGACAGCGGGTTGAAGTGCGTGTATTGGAGCGTGCAACGGATGCCAGGCAGTTGCTTAAGGAGATGCCAGAAATCAGCAACGTGATGGATGGGAGTAACGATGGTGAGGTCATCCAGGCCGAATACATGGGCGATGATCGGACTCTACATAACATCCTTGCCGCGCTCATGGCACACGATGTTCCTGTAATCTCCTTTGCACCACGTAGAGCTGCTGACCGCCTGGAAGAAGTTTATATGAGTATTACGGAAGGAGTTAGCTCCATATGACTTTTGCAGCACTGCTCAGCAAAGAACTGCGTTCGCGCCTGCGGCGAGAGCGTTTCGTCTGGGTCGTCATCGCCTACTTGTTGATAATGGCATTGCTAGGCTTTGGCTTCCTGCAGCGGGAAAACGCATTCAATGGAGGCTACCAGGTTTACCTGCTCAGCCAGATTGGAGCACAACTCTACGCCCTGTTCTCATT
>WNFM01239130.1_pt2 | contig 31310 bp, 29 predicted proteins | sample 5400271 | NCBI WGS metagenome assembly WNFM01 (sample SAMN13153352, study PRJNA577476) | soil metagenome | isolation source: 60 cm saprolite on Douglas fir-dominated hillslope | place: USA:California | collected 2013-09-17 | reverse complement strand
TCGGGTTCATCGGTCACCGCCGCCAGGTCCGGCGCCGCACCTGCGGTCGTGAGATCGAGCTGCCCGTAGCGCCCCCGGTAGAACAGCAGCGGCTCGTGCGGCAGCTTGCCCAGCTGCAGGTCGTGCACGGTGCCAATGACCACCCAATGATCGCCGCCGTCCGTGATGTTGCGCACCGAGCACAGGAGGGAGGCGAGGCAGCCGTCGAGCTTCGGGGTGGCGCCCACGCGCACGAACCGGAACGGCGGCGGCACCGCCTCACGCCAGGCTCCCGCGAAATAGGTGGAGATCGCGACCTGGTCGGCGCGCAGCAGGTTCACGCTGAAGGGCACCGCCGGCGCCAGGTGCTCCGACAGATGGGCTTTCTTCGCCGGACAGAACAGCAGCAGCAGGGGATCGAGCGACAGGGAGCTCACGGCATTGGCCGTCATCGCCTGCACCTCATCGCCCGCCGGCACGGCGATGACCGCCACACCCGTGGCGAACAGACCCATCGTGTCCCGAAACTGGCGCTGATCCGGCATGTGGACAGGGCCCTAAGGCGCGCCGCTGCCGCGCAGCTGCTCAACGATGCCCGGATTCTCGAGCGTGGAAACATCCTGGGTGATCGGCTGTCCGCTGGCGATCGAGCGCAACAGCCGCCGCATGATCTTGCCGGAGCGCGTCTTGGGCAGGCTGTCGGCGAAGCGGATGTTGTCGGGCTTGGCGATGGGACCGAGTTGCTCGCCCACCCAGTCGCGCAACTCCTTCACCAGCGCCTTGGTATCCCCGGTGGGGCGCGCGCCGCGCAGCACCACGTAGGCAAATACCGATTCGCCCTTGATCTCATCGGGCTTGCCGACCACGGCGGCCTCGGCCACTTTCGGGTTCGCGACCAGCGCGGACTCGATCTCCATCGTGCCCAGCCGGTGGCCGGCAACCTTCAGCACGTCGTCGATGCGGCCCATGATCCAGAAGCAGCCGTCGGCATCGCGATGCGCGCTGTCGCCGGCGACGTAGTAACGCTGCTGGAATTTCTCCCAGTAGGTGCCCAGGTAACGCTCATTGTCGCCCCAGATGGTGCGCAGCATGGAGGGCCAGGGCTTGCGGATCACGAGGTAGCCGCCCGCATCGGGTTGCGTGACCGCATCGCCATGATCATCGACGATCAGGGCATCGATGCCCGGCAGGGGCTGCGTGCAGGAGCCCGGCTTGGTCGTGGTCACGCCGGGGAGCGGGGCGATCAGGATGGAGCCGGTCTCGGTCTGCCACCAGGTATCGACGATCGGGCAACGTTCAGCGCCGATCACGCGGTGGTACCACATCCAGGCTTCCGGGTTGATCGGCTCGCCCACGGAGCCCAGCAGCCGCAGGCGCGACAGATCGTATTTCGCCGGCAGCGCATCGCCGAGTTTCATCAGCGCGCGGATCGCGGTGGGCGCGGTGTAAAAGATCGTGACGCCGTGGTCCTGGCAGATCTTCCAGAAGCGCCCGCCATCCGGCACCGTGGGCGCGCCTTCGTACATGACGATCGTGGTGCCCGCGGCCAGGGGCCCGTACGCCACATAGCTGTGCCCGGTGACCCAGCCGATATCCGCCGTGCACCAGAACACGTCCCCGTCCCGCAGATCAAAGACCCACTCGCTCGTGAGCCTGGCGTTTAGCAGGTAGCCGGCGCTCGAATGCTGGATGCCCTTGGGCTTGCCGGTCGAGCCCGAGGTGTAGAGGAGAAACAGCGGATGCTCGGCGTCGACCCAGACCGGATCGCAGCTCGTGGCCAACCCGTCGAGGAGTTCATGCCACCACAGGTCGCGCCCCGGGCGCATGGTCACTGCCGCGCCGCTGCGCTTGTACACCAGCACTTTCTCGATGGTCGGACAGGCGCCCTCGAGCGCCTTGTCGACCGCTGCCTTGAGTTCGACGATGCCGCCGCCCCGGCGACCGCCGTCGGCGGTGATCACCAGGCGCGCGCCCGCGTCCTCGACGCGATCGCGGATCGAAGTGAAGGAAAAGCCGCCGAACACCACGGAGTGCACGGCCCCGATGCGCGCACAGGCCAGCATGGCGATGACGGCTTCAGGCACCATCGGCATGTAGATCACGACGCGATCGCCGCGCCCTATATTGAGCGCCTTGAGGCCATTGGCGAGGCGGCAGACTTCCGCATGCAGCTCGCGATAGGAGAAGTGGCGCACATCGCCGGCCTCGCCCTCGAAGATGATCGCCGGCTGGTCGGCACGGCGCTCCAGATGGACATCCAGACAATTCCAGGCGACGTTCAGCTCCCCGTCGGTAAACCAGCGGTAGTTCGGCGCCTTTGAATCATCCAGCGCGACGGTGAACGGACGGTGCCAATGGAGCGAGCGGCGCGCCAGGCCGGCCCAGAAGCCGACATGATCGGCGGCCGCTTCCGCGCGCAGGGCAGCCGCCTCGGCCGCCCCGATCCGGGCGCTCGCGGCAAAGGCCGCCGGGGGCGGAAACTCCCGTTCCTCGCGCAGTGCCGATTCAATGTCCCTGTCGCTCACCAAGCCCCCCGCCTCCCTATTTCGTCCAAGAATACTGGAACCCACCCACGTAGTGTTACCGGATGCCCCTCCGGCATGAGTTAGAATTGCGCGCCAGCCACGGCATGGAGATTGCGAGAATGAACGGACCGATATCACGCCGCGAGGCGCTCAAGAACCTGGCGCTCGGCGCCGGCACCCTGCTGGTCGCTGGCGCAGCGGGCGCAGCGGGTGCGGCGAGCCCCGCGGCGTCCAAGCCGCCACCGCCCCCCGGCCCGCTGCCGCACTTGGTTCCCACCGATCCGTTGGCGATGGCGTTGTCCTATCACGAGAGTGCCAGGACGGTCGATGCGGTGAAGTTTCCGACCTATAAGCCCGACCAGAAATGCGGCAGCTGCATGCAGCTGACCGGCAAGGTGGGCGATCCCTGGCGGCCCTGCAACCTGTTCCCCGGCAAGCTCGTCAATGCCGAGGGCTGGTGCAAGGTCTGGCTGAAGAAGGCGCCAGTAACCTAAAGTCCTTGCGGCTGATCGAGCCGCTCACCTCGCCAGGCCGGCGATGCGCTCGGCCTGCCGGCGCAACTGCTGGCCAAAACCGTGGTCGCGGCAGAAATTTTCCACGGCGTCGAGCGCCGGACTGCGCCGGCGCAGGCAATCACCGCCGACGCCGAGCGGTGCGTCGCAGTGTATGCGCGTCAGGGAGCGCGCCAGATACGCCGCCTCGCGATGTTCGCGCAGCCGGGCAGGGAGCCGTGAAGCGCCGCGCAACGGCAGGTAGGCGACCTGTTCAAGGTCGGCGTACAGTTCCTCCAGTGAGGCGTAGCGGCTCATGAGCGCGCCGGCGGTCTTCGGCCCGATGCCGGGCACGCCAGGAATGTTGTCGACCGCATCGCCGGTCAACGCCAGGTAATCGGCCATGCGCTCAGGCGCCACGCCGAAGCGCCCGGCAATCTCCTCGTAGGCATATTCGGCCGCGTCGCTGTAGTCCCAGAAGCAGTCGCCTCTGCCCACCAGCTGCGCGAGGTCCTTGTCACGCGTCACGACCGTGACGCGCAGGCCCTCACCACGCACTCTGACCGCCAGCGTGCCGATCAGGTCGTCGGCCTCGTATTCGCTGCTGGCGAATTCGGGCACCCCGAGGTGACGGCAGAATTCGCGGCACAGCGCGAACTGGCGCTTGAGCTCCGGCGGCGCCGGCTCGCGATTCGCCTTGTACGAAGGGAGCAGCGCGTGGCGGTGGCCTGCGCCGCGGCTCTCGTCGAAGGCCACGGCCAGGAAGCGCGGTGCACGCCGCTCGATCAGGTCGCCGAGGAAGCGCGCGAAGCCGTACAGCGCGTGCGTTGGATTGCCTGCCGCGTCATGGAGCGGGGGCGACTGCGCGTACCAGGCGCGGAAGATGTACACGGAGGCATCGATCAGATAGACCATGCGGACCGCGGCGGCGGACGGGGCACCACCCGCAGCGATGCCATGATCGATGCCGGCCCTAGCTGCGCCAGCGCTGGATGCGCGCGTGCAGGGGGCTGCTGCGCGGGAAATGCGCCTGCAGGTATTCCATCTGGTCGGCAAGCACGCGCCGGCCCTTGAGGAAGATGTACTCCGCGTAGGTGGGCATGAACGGCACGGCGATCAGCTGCATCTTCGCCTGCTCCGGCGTGCGCCAGGCCTTGAGGTTATTGCAGCCGCGGCAGGCGGCGACCACGTTGGTCCACACGTCGCGCCCGCCCTGGCTGAAGGGCCGCACGTGATCGCGTGAGAGCTCGCGGCCGTGGAAACGCTCGCCGCAATACAGGCACAGGTAGGCGTCACGGCGGAACAGGGTCTCGTTGTTGAGCGGCGGCACGTAGTCGTGGCGGGTGTTGCCGGGATTACCGGTGTGTCCCACCGTCGCCACGATCGAATTGACCTCGACCACGGTACGCTTGCCGCTGCGCGCGTTGATGCCGCCGTAGAGCCGGTAGACGAGGGAGCCACAGGTATAGGCCACCTGCTCCTGGTGGTAGAGGCGCGCCGCCTCCCGGTAATCGATCCACTCGAGTGGCATGCCAGCGATGTCGGCGCGCAGGACCATCTGCGACAGGCCGTGCGCAGCCGAATGCACGACGAGGCGGAAATCCTCGTCGGCACGTTGCCGGGACAGCGCAACCTTCTGGCTCATGTGTGTAAGATACGGCAGCCGTATGCGAGAATTCAACGGATGAGGCGTCAACGCAACACCCGTCTGGGAGCTATTTCATGCCCGTGACCATTGGCGCGCTGCGCGAGACCGTTCCCGGTGAAACGCGTGTCAGTGTGGTGCCCGAGGTGGCCGAAAAGCTGAGTTTGGCGGGCGCGCGCGTCCTTCTGGAGCGGGGCGCGGGCGTCAGCGCCCAGTTCCCGGACGCGCTATACAAGAAGACCGAATGGGCCGATTCGGCCGCGGCGGTCGTCGCGCAGGCCGACATCCTGCTCACCGTCCAGCCGCTGAGCGTGGCACAGATCGAGACCCTGAAGCCCGGCACCGTGGTCGTCGGCTTCATGCAGGCGCACGCGCGCAGCTCCGAAGTGCGCGCGCTGCGCGAGCGGCGCATCACCAGTTTCGCCATGGAGCTGGTGCCGCGCATCTCGCGCGCCCAGCCGATGGACGCTCTGTCCTCGCAGGCGGCCGTCGCGGGCTACAAGGCGGTGCTGATTGCCGCCAATACGCTCGATCGGTTTCTACCCATGCTGACCACTGCGGCCGGCACCATCCGGCCGGCGCAGGTGCTGATCGTCGGGGTTGGCGTGGCCGGGCTCCAGGCCATCGCCACCGCCCGGCGTCTGGGCGCCGTGGTCGAAGCCTACGACGTGCGCAGCGCGACCCGCGAGCAGGTCAAGTCTCTCGGCGCGAAGTTCATCGAGACCGGCGTTTCGGCCGAAGGCCAGGGCGGCTACGCGCGCGAACTTACGCCTGAGGAAAAGGCCAGGCAGCAGGAAGTGCTCGAGGGGCGCATCGCGCTCGCCGACGCGGTGATCACGACGGCAGCGATCCCGGGGCGGCCGGCGCCGCGCATCATTTCGCGCGCCGCGGTCGAACGCATGAAGGCCGGCGCGGTTATCGTCGACATCCCGGCCGAATCCGGCGGCAACTGCGAACTGACGCGCGCCGGCGAGACCGTGCTCCACAACGGGGTGAAGATCGTCGGCCCGGTAAATCTGGCGGCGCAGCTCGCCTATCACGCCAGCGAGATGTACGCGCGCAACCTGTTCAATTTCCTGAAGCCCGCGCTCGACAAGTCCGGCGCACTGGCGATCGACTGGCAGGATGAAGTCTTCGCGCAATCGTGCCTGACGCACAACGGCGCCATCAAACACGAGGCCACACGCAAAGCGGTAGAGGGAACATGACCGGCATCGTCGCACTGTATATTTTCATGCTGGCCGCGTTCACCGGCTACGAAGTCATCGCCAAGGTGCCGGTGATACTGCACACGCCGCTGATGTCGGGCTCCAATTTCGTGCACGGCATCGTGCTGGTCGGTGCGATGGTCGCGCTGGGGAACGCGACGACAGGGCTGGAGAAGGCCATCGGCATCATCGGCGTCGTACTCGCTGCCGGCAATGCTGCGGGCGGCTACGTCGTGACCGAGCGCATGCTGGAGATGTTCAAATCCAGCGGTGCAAAGAAGCGGCCGGGAGCGCATTGATGAGCGCGGTGTCTGGCGACGGCGCGCGGCTCCTGCTGATCCAGGCGAGTTACTTCGTCACCGCGTTCCTGTTCATCATGGGCCTGAAGCGCATGAGCTCGCCGGTCACGGCGCGCAGCGGCATCGTATGGGCCGGCGCCGGCATGCTGGTGGCGACGATCTTCACCCTGCTGTACCCGGGAATGGGCAACTATCCCCTGATCCTCGGGGCCATCGTGGTGGGTGCTTCCTTCGCGTGGGTCAGCGGCAAGCGCGCCGCCGCGATCGCGGCCGTGGAGCTGTACCGCGGCGAATCGCTGGCGCCGGTGGTCGCTACGCTCGCCGTGGTCGGCGGCATCATCGGCGCGGTGTCCTTCAGCGGGAGCCTCATCGCCTTCGGAAAGCTCCAGGGACTGATCAAGAAGTCTTACCGCTTCGGCGGCCAGCAGGTCCTCAACCTGCTGATCCTGGCCGGTGCACTCGCCGTCGGTGCCCTCGTCGCCAGTGGTCATGCCATCGGCGCTGGCCACGTGACCGGCATATTCGGCCTGGCCCTGCTGCTGGGCGTGACGATGACGCTGCCGATCGGCGGCGCCGACATGCCCGTGGTGATCTCTTTGTACAACGCGCTCACCGGACTCGCGGTGGCCTTCGAAGGCTTCGTGCTCGGCAACGCCGCGATGATCATCGCCGGCACTGTCGTGGGCTCTGCCGGCACCCTGCTCACGCAGCTGATGGCCCGCGCCATGAATCGCTCGCTTGGCAACGTGCTGTTCTCGGGCTTCGGCGACACCGGCGGCACCAGCGGCACCAGCGGCGACGGCGCGGGCGTCACCGGCAGCATGAAACCGATCGAAGCGGCCGACGTCGGCGTGATGATGGCCTTCGCGCAAAAAGTGATCGTGGTGCCCGGCTACGGCATGGCCGTCGCGCAGGCGCAGCACAAGGTGTGGGAGCTGTGCCAGCTGCTCATTGAGCGCGGCGTGCTGGTGCGCTTCGCCATTCACCCGGTGGCCGGACGCATGCCCGGGCATATGAACGTGCTGCTGGCGGAGGCCGGTGTTCCCTACGATCTGATCGCCGACCTCGATGAGATCAACGCGGAGTTCGAGACCGCCGACGTCGCGCTCGTCATCGGCGCGAACGATGTCGTAAATCCGGTGGCCCGCAATGACAAATCGAGTCCCATCTACGGCATGCCGATCCTGAATGCCGACAAGGCGAAGAACGTGATTGTCATCAAGCGCGGCCAGGGCGCGGGCTTCTCCGGTATCGAGAATGCCCTGTTCTATCTCGACAACACGCGCATGCTGTACGGCGACGGCCAGGCCGCAGTCAGCCAGCTCATCCAGGCGGTCAAGGCCGTCTAGAGTCCGCCGCGGGCGCGAAATTACGCGCGCCTTGCAACCATTCCTTCGCTCGCGAGTATCAAAGGGGAAGGCAGCACGATGGTTCGATGCTGCCTAAGCATCCCTCTGCAAGCGCTGCCTCTAGCGAAGGAGATCGACATGTTTGACCCTAAAGTTCTCAAGAATCTGGCGCCGCTCCTGCTGCTCGGTGCCGCCGTGGCCCTCGCACCTGCGATTGCCAGCGCCTCGTACGGCGACTCCGCCAACTCCGTGGTCAGTTCGTCGAAGGTGGTCCGTTACCACGACCTGAACCTGAACCAGTCGGAGGATGTCGCCACGCTGTACGCCCGCATCCGTCGCGCGGCTGCAGAGGTCTGCACCGCGAACGCGGCCTCGTCCATGCAGCGCGACTGCTACCAGGAGGCCATTGCCACGGCAGTGGCCCGCGTCAACAGCCCGTCGCTCAAGGCCTATCATCAGCGCCGCAGCGGTGCGGGGACTCGCGCCGGAGGGTGAGCGGTCGGCACTCACCGCCCGCCCCATGAGCCACACCTGCATGAGGCGACGCGGTGAAGCCGGCGTTAGACCTCGGAAGCCTCGTTCGTGCATTCGCGCTGCTATACTCCGAGAATGAAAGCAATCGTCTGCGCCGGGCTTGCGCTTCTTTTTGCCGCCTGTGCCGCAACTGAGCCTGCGCATACGGCTGGCGCCTCGTCTTCCGCGCGCGTTCCGAGCGCCGAAGGCAGCGCACCGGTCACGACCGCAGTGGAATCGCCGCTTTCCGACCTTGATGTCGTCCACACTGAGATTCCATCTACCCTTCTGGCGGCTATGGCCGCGCCGTATGCCATGCCGGAGCCGCCCTCCTGCGACATCATCTCGACCGAGGTGCAATCGTTGGACGCAGCCCTGGGTCCCGATCTGGACACAGTGGAAACTGCTGCGAATCGAAGTTTGATTGAGCGCGGCGGCGACGCAGCCACTGGAGTCTTGCAAGGAGCGGCAGAAGGTGTTGTTCCATTCCGATCCTGGGTTCGAAAACTCAGTGGGGCGGAAAGCCGCTCCAAGAAAGTTGCGGCTTCAATAGTCGCGGGAACGGTTCGCCGGTCGTTTCTCAAGGGGGTTGGCCAGTCGACGGGCTGCCAATTTCCCGCCGCCCCGCGAAAGTAAACCGAAAGCACTGGCAAGCTATGCCGCAGCTGAGGCTAAACGCCTCGCTCAAGCGGACCGCAAACAGGGCCTTGGCGTCGGACAGTGCTCGCCCGCTCAGCTTGAACGTTAGGCATCACTGAGCCACGTCAGGACACTAGGTCGAGTCGCGCTCGCTGTCGCTATTATCACTCGCCCTGGTACATTCTGCGCCCACGGCGCGCACCAATTCGCCGGGTGCGGCCGCTCAACGCGTGCGATGGATTCGTGCCGGTCCGCCCGATCTAACGAGGTTCGTGGCGCCCGCGGCGTTCGCGCATTCGATCGAGCATGCGCGCACGCTCCGCGGGCGTGGCCGCAAGCCAGCGCCGGCGCAGCTGCTGGCGCTTCCAGGGCGGCAGGCGCGAGAAGGCGCGGTAATTCTGGCGGATCAGTTCCTGCGCTTGCGGGTCGAGCTGCTGGAATCGCTCCCAGCGCCGTCGTATCAGTTCGCGCCGCTCCTCCGGCAGGCCCTGCCAGGTCTGAAAGCGCTCACGTGCCTGGGTCCGTTGTTCCGTGTCCATGCCGAGCCAACGCTCGGCGCCGCGCGCCAGCGCGCGTTGCCGCTGCGGCGGCAGGCTGTCCCAGTCGCCTGAATGACGCTTGAGCAATTCTTGCTGCGCCGAGGACAGCGCATTCCAGGCGAGCGGTGCCGCCGGGGCGCCCGGGGCCGCGACATCCGGCGCCGCGCCCGCGAAGTCCCCGGCCCGCGCCACAGGCGCAAGTCCGGCCAGGCACAGCAGCGCGCAAAGCATCCCGGCACGAAAGCGTTTCATGGGTGTTTCACCTTGTCCGGCGCGGTGGTGGCATGGGCGGTGTCGCGAGCCGCTACCGGAGTGGCAGAAGCGGCGTGTGCGCGCTGCCACGCCTCACCTTCCTGCACGCCGTGATCGGCCAGGTAGTCGTGCCAGCCCGCGTCGGTGGAATCGAGCGAACCGAGATACTCCAGCAGGTCTGCCTCGGCGGCCTGGTCTCCCGCGCGAACCGTCGGCGCCAGGCAGGCACCACTGCAAATCAGGCTCACGGCGTACCACTGCGCTTTCACGACCCCAGTCCGCCGCCGCTGTCCTGATCGGTGTTCGCCGCCCAGTCATAGAACTCGTAGTCCAGCTCACCCTCCGGCGCGGCCTGGTCCTGGGCCAGGGCGAGCGCGTCGCGGTCAGCCAGCAATTCCAGGTCCTCACCGTTCGCCATGCCGGAGCGCTGCATCTCGGGCGCAGGCCAGCGCCCGGCCAGCAGCAACACGGCCAGCACCGTTCCAGCCACCGCGCCCGCGGGCAGCCAGCTGCGCCAGGCGGCGTAACCGGCCGCGTCGCGCATGCGCACCAGGGAACCGCGTGGCTCAAGGGCCGCGTGTCGCGCCCGGGTCAGGCGCGAGCGGGTGCGCGCGCTCAAGGATTCGACGCTCCTTTCGAGCAGCACGCGGGCGCGCCGCGCGAATTCCTCATTTTCAGGATCGATGTCGGTCACGACCAGAACTCCCCCAACGCGGACCGCAAGCTCTGGACGGCCCTGAAATAATGCGTCTTGACGCTGCCTGCGGAACAGCCCATGGCACGCGCGGTCGCCGCCACGTCCAGGCCTTCAAAACTGCGCAGCAGGAAAGCCTGTCGCTGGCGCGCCGGCAGCACGGCCAACTGCGCCTCGAGCGCCTGCAGCGTTTCATCCGCCTGCGCCTGGGCCGCGGGCCCGGGCGCCGCGTCGGGCAACTGCTCGAGCGGATCCGCCACCGTAGCGGATTCGTCCTGGCCGGACCAGGGAATCCAGGACATCACGCGGGCGCGCACCGCGCGACGGCGCTGCAGGTCGCGGATGCAGTTCTCGAGAATCCGGTAAAAGAGCGGGGGCCATTCCTCGCGCGGGCGGCGCGCATAACTGCGCACCAGCCGCAGCATCGCGTCCTGGACGGCGTCGAGTGCGTCCTCTTCGTGGCGCAGGGCGATCTGTGCGATCCTGAACGCCTTGCGCTCAACGCTGGCCAGGAACTGATCCAGGGCGCGGGTGTCGGTCGACGTCGATTCCGCCAAATCGTTGATCCCTAGCGAGAGGAATTTCGCGGTCGCGGTCGGCAATGTAGCAAAGGCGTCCATGGCTCATGAACTCAACGTCGCCAAAGGCAGACGGTTGACAGCAAAATCCGGCAATCAGAGTTTGCGCCAGAATCATCCACTTAGACGCCACCGTGCAGGTCGAGTGCCAAGCATGGGGCGCACCCCTGTGCTCGACAGGCCCAGAAAACTCCTAATACCATGATTTTCATATCTAAATCAGCGCTGGAGGACCGGAGAAACCGGCACCGCCGGAGGAGAGTTCCGCAGGCGAAGGTCCAACGGGGCCCAATCCGTCCACAGACTTATCCACATGACAGGCACTAGGCCTAAGCCTGAAGCCAGTGCCGCCGGCGTGCTCCGCGTCGCCGTGGACTGTCCCCTGCGGACGCTGCTCGATTACCTGCCGCCGCCCGGCGAGAGCGCGCCGGACCTGCCGCTGGGCGCCCGGGTGCAGGTGCCCTTCGGTCCCCGGTCCGCCATTGGCGTCATCGTCGCGCAGGCGCAGGGCTCGGCGCTTCCGGGCCGCCGCCTCAAGGCCATCAGTGCGCTCCTGGATCGGGAGCCTCTGCTCAATGCGGGCCTGCTCGAACTGCTGCAGTGGACGGCGGGCTATTACCATCACCCGCCCGGCGAGGTCATCGCCGCGGCAATCCCCGCGGCGTTGCGCGCCGGGCAGAGTGCGCTGGCGCAGGAACGGTGGCTCGAGATCACCGCGGCGGGACTCCATGCGAGTCTCAGCGGAGAGCCGCGCCGGGCCCTGCGGCAACGCGAGCTGCTCAAGATGCTCGCCGAGCGCCCTGCGGGAATCAGCCTGACGCAGCTCGACGCGCTGGCCCCGGGCGCTCGGCCCGCCGCACGCGCCCTCTCGAAGCGGGGCTGGAGCCGGTTCACGGCGCGCGCTGCGGACGACTCCGCGGCAACGCCGGCCCTTATGGCCACGCCGCGCAGCGCCGCGATGGCGGCCGCGCCGGAGCTCAGTGCGGCGCAGGCTCTCGCGGTCGAGGCCATTGACGCCGCCGCCGGCCGCTATGGCGCGTTTCTGCTGCACGGCGTCCCCGGCAGCGGCAAGACCGAGGTCTATCTGCGCGCCGTCGCGCGCTGTCTGGAGCGCGGCGCGAACGCGCTGGTGCTGGTGCCGGAGATCGGCCTCACCCCGCAGCTCCTGGAGCGCTTTCGCGCCCGCCTCCCGGTGCGCATGGCGGTACTGCATTCGGCCCTGAGCGACGGTGAGCGGCTCGCCGCGTGGCGCGAAGCGCGCTCCGGGCGCGCTCGCGTCGTGATCGGCACGCGCTCGGCGGTGTTCGCCCCGATCCCGGGACTGGGACTGATCACCGTCGATGAGGAACATGACAGTTCCTACAAGCAGCAGGAGGGCGGCTGCCGCTATTCGGCGCGCGATGTGGCCGTGCGGCGCGCGCAGCAGGCCGCGGTGCCGGTCGTGCTGGGATCGGCCACGCCAGCGCTGGAATCGCTGCACAACGTGCAGCTCGGACGCTACCGGCCCTTGCCGCTTCCGCGGCGCGCCGACCAGGCGGCCGCGCCGCGCCTGGCGCTGATCGATCTGCGCGCGCATGCCGTGCACCAGGGGCTGGCCGGCCCGGTGACGCAGGCCATCGGGCGGCATCTCGCCGCGGATGGCCAGGTGCTGGTGTACCTCAACCGCCGCGGCTATGCGCCGACGCTCCTGTGCACCAGCTGCGGCTGGATCGCACCCTGCAGCGAATGCGACGCGCGGCTGACCGTGCACCGCGAGGCGGCGCAGCTGCGCTGTCACTGGTGCGGCGCGACCCAGCCGCTCCCGGCCCGATGCGGGCGCTGCGGCTTCGCGGTCAAGCCGGTGGGCCAGGGTACCGAGCGCATTGCCGAGACCCTGGCCGCCATGTTTCCGGACGCACCGCTCCTACGGCTCGATCGCGACACGGCGCGCGGCGCGGCGGATGTCGAGGCGGTGATGAACGCGCTGCTCGACGGCTCGGCGCGCATCCTGGTCGGCACGCAGATGGTGACCAAGGGTCACCATTTCCCGGGCGTATCGCTGGTCGCCGTGATCAATGCCGACCAGGGCCTGTTCAGCACCGATTTTCGCGCCGCCGAACGCCTGGCGCAGACCATCGTGCAGGTGGCCGGGCGCGCCGGACGCGGCGCGCGCGCCGGCGAGGTGCTGATCCAGACGGAATATCCCGAACACCCGCTGCTGCAGAGTCTCATCAACGGCGGCTACGAGGCCTTTGCCGCCGGCGCGCTGGCAGAGCGCGCTGCGGCCCGCTGGCCCCCGTTCAGCCGCCTCGCGCTGCTGCGCGCCTCGGGGCGCAGCGCCGCCGATGCGCTGGGCTTTCTGCGCGCCGCGCGCGAGTGCGCCGGCGATCGGCCGCCGGTCCGGTTCCTCGGACCCGTGAGCGCCGCGATGGCGCGGCGCGCCGGGCGCCACCACGCCCAGCTGCTCCTCGAGCACGCCGGGCGCCTCGAACTGCAGCGCTTCCTCGAGGCCTGGCTCGAGCTCGTCGGGCGCCTGCGCGAGTCGCGGCGGGTGCGCTGGGCCATCGACGTCGATCCGCTGGATATCCAGTGAAAGCCGCTTTTTGGGTAGACTGCGCGCCCCTGCAGTCGTTGCCGCAGTGTTCTCCCATGCCCTCATTGCCGGAAAGCGCCCGTTCGTGAAAACCGAACTCGAAGACCTGCTGGCGCGGGCGCTGGAGCGCCTGCAAGGTGGTCTGCTGCGCTCGCCCGTCGATCGTGCCGCGATCGTCGTTGAGCGCACGCGCGATGCGCAGCACGGGGACTTCAGCTGCAACATCGCATTGCGTCTGGCGAAGGGCGCCGGCCGCAAGCCCGCCGATCTGGCCGCGGCCATCGTCGCAGTGCTCCCAGCCAGTCCGCTGCTGTCGCGCGCGGAGGTGGCGGGCGCCGGATTCATCAACCTGTATCTCGCGGGCGATGCGCAGCGCGACGCGCTGCGCCGTGTGTTCGAGCAGGGCGTGCGCTACGGCACCAGCCAGGCCGGCGCGGGCACGCGGGTACTGGTCGAATTCGTGTCCGCCAATCCCACCGGGCCGCTGCACGTCGGCCACGGCCGCCAGGCGACCTACGGTGCAACGCTCGCCAAGCTCCTGCAGGCCACGGGCCACAGCGTCGATCGCGAGTACTACATCAACGATGCCGGCCGCCAGGTCGACATCCTCACCGTGAGCGTCTGGGTGCGCTACCTGCAGGCCGGCGGCGTCGAGCTGCCCTTTCCGGTCAATGGTTATCGCGCCGACTACGTGCGGGGCATCGCCGCGCGCCTTAGGGCACAGTCCGGCCCGGCCCTGCAGCGCCCCGTGGCCGACGTGCTCGCGGAGCTCCCCCCTGATGCCTCGGAGGGCGAGCCGGAGGCCGCCGCCGGCGAGAAGAAGGAGCTGTACGTCGATGCGCTGATCGCGCGCATGCGGGAGCTGATCGGTGATATCGCTTATGAGGAGGTGCTCGAGCTTGCCCTGACGGCAATGCTGGCCGATATCCGCGAGGATCTCGCGGCCTACGGCGTGGAGTTCGAGCAATGGACTTCGGAACGGGCGCTGGCGAAATCCGGTGCGGTCGCGCGCCTGCTCGAGCGCCTCGCCGCACAGCACCAGACCTATACGAAGGACGGGGCGCTGTGGCTGCGCAGCAGCACTCTTGGGGATGATGAGGACCGCGTGCTGGTGCGTGCCAACGGAGCGCAGACTTACTTCGCGCCCGACCTTGCCTACCACCTCGACAAGCTGGCGCGCGGCTACCCGCGGCTCATCGACGTGTGGGGCGCCGATCATCACGGCTACATCGCGCGCATGCGCGCCGGGCTCGTGGCGCTGGGCGCACCGGCCGATTGCCTGGAAATATGCCTGATGCAATTCGTCAGCCTGTACCGGGGCGGTGAGAAGGTACCGATGGGCAAGCGCGACGGCCAGTTCGTCACGCTGCGGCAGCTGCGCGAGGAAGTCGGCAACGACGCCTGCCGGCTGTTCTTCCTGATGCGCAGCCACGAGCAGCACCTCGATTTCGACCTCGAGCTCGCCAAATCGCGCAGCAATGACAACCCGGTCTACTATCTGCAGTACGCGCACGCGCGCGTCGCGAGCGTGATGAAGCAGCTCGCCGCACGCGGCCTCCAGTACGACGCGGCCGTGGCGCTGGCCAACTTGGGCTTGCTTGACGGCACGCACGAGGCCGCCGTGCTCACGGCGATCAGCCGCTATCCGGAACTGATCGTGCAGGCGGCGGCGAATCGGGCGCCCCACCTGCTGGTGCACTTCCTGCGCGATCTGGCCCAGGCCTTTCACACCTGGTACAACGCCGCGCAGTTTATCGTCGAGGATGGCGCCACCCGCAATGCGCGGCTGGCGCTCGCGCTCGCCACGCAGCAGGTGCTGCGCAATGGGCTGGGGCTGCTGGGCGCCAGCGCGCCCGAGACCATGTGAGCCATCGCCGGCTCACCGGGCGTGACTACAAGACCGTGCGTCGCGGCGGCCTGGACCTGGTGCGGCTGCGCGATCTGGGCCTCGGGCTGGGCGCCGGCCTCCTGGTCGCACTCATCGTCTACGTGAGCGATCACCGTGCCGGCCAGGGCGCGGTGGAGCCGGTCCCGACGCCGCAGCATGCACCGCCGCGGGCGGTGGACAGCGCCGGGGTCAACGGGCCTGCCGGCGCGGATGCAGCGCGCGAGGGCGCCAATGGCAGCTACGATTTCTACGACCTGCTGCCAAAGTTCGAGGTGGTGGTGCCGGAGAAGGAACACGGCGCCCACGTCGATGCGGCCGCGCGCATCGAGCGCCCCGGCACCTATTTCCTGCAGGCCGGTTCCTATCGCAACCAGGCCGATGCCGAGCGCGTCCAGGCCCGGCTCGCGCGCCAGAACATCAGTGCTAACGTGCAACGCGTGGCGCTCGATTCGGATGTCTGGTACCGCATCCGGATTGGCCCGATCAAGGATCTGGGGCAGCTCAATCGCGTGCGCCAGCAGCTGCAGGCCGCCGAGATCGACTCGCTCGTGATCCGCGTCGAGGACTAGACCAACTACCAGCGCACCCCCTGCGGTCGGCCGTACTGGCGATCGACGAGCGCGTAGAGCGCAGCGGTAAAGCGGTCCGCTTCCGCCCCCGTCATGTGCGACCACTCCGGCAGGGTATATCCCCGCAGCTGCGGATAGTCCTCATAGTAGATGCCAGGCGCGCCGGTCTTGGCCAGCAGCACGTCCCAGGTCGCGGCACGCGGGAAAGTGCGCTGCTCATATGCCAGGTATTCGCCGTTGCTCGGCTCGCGCAGGAACAGCACGGGTACGCCGCGCGCGCGCAACTTCGCCACCGCCGCCACGGAGCGCGCGATCTGGGTATCGAGTGTGCTCTTATGTTCGGCCGCTTCGGCCGGCGTCGGCGGCGGATCGTGGAAATCCTCGTCCCAGATACGCCGCGCCAGCGCGCGGTACTCCGGATCGTTCTCCAGCTTGCTCCACATCCGGTTGTTGCGGTCGGCTTCCGTCTGGCTGAGCTTGCGCACCATAGTGGACGCCTTGCGGCCGGGGCGCAGCGGCCAGGCTTGGCGCTTGATTACGGTGAACAGCGCGAAGTCGGAATCGTAGAAAGCAAAGTACGGCTCGACGAGGTGCATGGAGAGCCACTTGCCGACACGATCAGAGGGTGACTCGCGCTTCAAATACTTTAGCCACCGCCCCCCTCCGTGGAATTCGTAGCCCATGAAAAACAACTCGGGCGCAACGCCGACCAGTACGCGCCCGTGGAATTTCTGGTCGTCGGCGAGATCCTCAAGTGCGAACATGGGCGAAGTGCCGACGACCGCAAGCTGGATCGGCCGGCGTCCCGACAGGCGTTCCCATACCGGCAGCTGTACGTCGAAATAGGTGCGCGAGGATGCGACGAGCACGGTGGCATCCTGCCCCGTGGTGTCGACCCGCCGCCGCTGAATGGCCCACAGGGCGCTGTCATCGCGGTAGCTCGGCGTCACGCCGTAGTCGCGCCAGTACCACTCCCACCCGCCGCAAAGCAGCAGTGCGAGCGCGGTTGCGGCGAGCAGCGTTTTTCCCCACGGCCGGTCGGGGACCGGGCGCTCGGGCACGGGCTGCGCGACGCCCGGGCGGTCGGCCGCAGTCAGCCGCGTCGCCAACGGTTCCGGCGCCCCGCCGTGGCTAGAACTGGAAGTAGATGAAGGCATTGCCCGTGCCCTGCGAGATGATGATGACGAAGATCATGAGGCCCCAGGTGGCCGCCACCAGTGCCGGATGCGCACGTGCCAGCACCGACTCGAGCGTGCGCTTGCGCATCAGCCAGTGGCTGAGAACGATGCCGGTCACGACCAGCGGCACCACCACCAGAAATACGGTGTCGAGGATCGGCTTGGCCGCGCCATTCTGTCCGGACATGCCGCGCAGCACCTGCCAGGCCGTGCCGAAACTCTTGGCGCGGAAAAATACCCAGGTCACGTTGACGAGCATCCACGTCAGCAGACCCAAAATGAGGGTCGCCAGGGGTCCGGGCCGGTAGCCCGCGAAGCGCCCGCGCAGGACCCGCTCGGCCGAGAGGTACAAGCCGTGCAGTCCGCCCCAGACCACGAAGGTCCAGTTCGCGCCGTGCCACAGCCCGCCCAGCAGCATCGTGCCCATCAGTGCGAAGTAAGTGCGCGCCGGCCCGCAGCGGTTACCGCCCAGCGGAATGTACAGGTAGTCCCGGAGCCAGGAAGACAGCGTGATGTGCCAGCGGCGCCAGAAATCTGAAAATCCCACGGCCGCATACGGAAAGCGGAAATTATCCGGCATCGCGAAGCCGAGGCACAGGGCGGCACCGATCGCCGTCGTGGAGTAGCCGGCGAAATCGCAGAAGATCTGCCCGCTGAAGGCCAGGGTGCCGAGCCAGGCATCGAGGGCACCCGGGGAACTGGTGGCGTCGTAGACCCGCTCAGCGGCGTTCGAGAGGAAGGTGTCGGCCAGCACGACCTTCTGGAACAGGCCGAGCGTCATCAGCGCCAGGCCGAAGCGCAACTGCTGCGCGCTCGCGCGCCGCTCCTGCTCGAATTGGGGCACCAGCTCGGTGGGCCGCATGATCGGGCCGGCCACCAGGTGCGGGAAGAACGTCACGAACAGGGCGTAGTCCAGGAAATTGCGTGCCGGCAGGGCGCGGCGCAGGTAGACATCGAGCGTGTAGGACATCGTCGCGAAGGTGTAGAAGGAGATGCCGACCGGCAGCACGATGTCGAACGCGGGCGGCTGGTAGGCAATGCCCAGCGCGGACATCAGCGCCGCAAAATTGTGCAGCAGGAAGGTGCCGTACTTGAAGTACAGCAGCATGCCGAGATTCGCCACCACCGACAGCAGCATCCAGGTGCGCCGCTTTGCCGCGCCCTCGGCCCGCACCAGCGCCTGGGCGGCGAACCAGTCGACGATGGTCGAGACCCACAGCAGGATGATGAACGGCGGATTCCAGGCGGCGTAGAACACGTAGCTCGCGAGCAGCAGGTTGATCTTGCGGGTTTTCCACGGGAGCGGCAGGGAGTGCAACGCGAGCACAAACGCGAAGAACACTGCAAACGTGAGTGTGTTGAACACCATGAGACGTGAACCCTGATTTGCCGCGCGGAGCGCCGCTTGTCGTTGCTGTTAGGCGCCTGCGTCGGCTGTGAGGCCATGCTGACATCGATTGTGGCCTTGCGCCAGCGCGTGGCAGGGCTCCGATCGGCGTGCATTGAAGCGCCAACTGACAGAGTTTTGTCTTCCTACCTTGACATGATGTATATATTTCTTTACTTTATGTATAGATAACAGTACTCCAGTGGGTGAAAATCATGTCTTTTCGGGAAAAGAGCGCGTGGATCACCTTTGTCCTGCTGCTGGCCTTTGGGATCTACTTCGGCGGCATCGCCAGACACGCAATAAACCCAACGGCTCCTCACGCCAACTTTTTCCAGTTGTTCGTGCTGCTGGTGGTGACGATTGTGGTCGTGGAGGTCATCACCCATGTGCTCATCGCCATCCGTTCGCCCGGAGAAGCAAGGACTCCACGGGATGAGCGGGAGCGCCTGATCGAACTGCGCTCAATTCGTCCCGCGTACTTCGTGTTGCTGGTGGGCGCATTCCTCTCGATAGTCACGATGCATCTCGGTGTCGGCACCTGGATGCTCGTGAACTGCGTGCTGTTTGCGATCTGGATCGCGGAGCTGACCCGCTACGGCTCGCAGCTCTACCACTACCGTCGTGGCGCCTGAGGTGAGCGCCAGCCCCGTCAGCAATCACATCCGGCGGCTGCGCTTCGAACACCAGGAAATGACGCAGCAGGCGCTGGCCGAGCGCATAGGCGTGACGCGTCAGACCGTGAACGCGATTGAACTGGGAAAGTATTCACCCTCGCTCGAGGTCGCGTTTCGCATCGCCGAGGTGTTCGCGCAACCGCTGGAAGCGGTGTTCCAGTATCGGGAGCCGCTCAACCCTCGGCGCCGTGGCTGATCCCGATGCCCAGGGGTCGGAGCTTCGTGAACGCGGCAGTCTCACTATCCCCGGTAACGGAGGCCGTTGATCACGGCATTGGTGGCCTCCACGTCGCTAAGCGCCTCATCCGACAGACGATAGAGCGTGCGACTCCGGACTTTGAGGAGTTCTGCGATGAGGAAATCCGAGCCCAGCCCTGAGTCAAGAATTGCCAGCGGGTTCGTTCGATCGTCTATACCGAAATTCGCGATCATGCTGGCGAGTCGCGATCTCGTCTCCTCATCCGAGAGCTTCTTGTCGCCCGGGAGGTTTGCGAAGGAGCGCTCGATAGCCTCGAATGAAACATCTTGAATGGTGGCGTGAATCTTCGTCAGGTACTGGCGCGATTCCTCGTCCAGCTGCCCCGGGGTGAGCGCAAGCATGAATGCTCTGCCCGTTGGCCCTGCGTTCTGCATCATGAATGACGTCACGCGGGAGAACGTTTCGTAGTTGGGGGATGCCGACAGGGCAGCGCTGACGGCCGTTACCGAATCCGGGGAGCCAAGCCAGCCCAATATTTCCAATGTTCGCTTCGCGACCGAGCGATCTTGGAGCTTGCTGCTCAGCGCCCGCTCGGCATCGGCACCGTAGGCGCCGTACAGGAAGACGCAGACCAGCGTACCGTTGAGCTCGAGTGCATGCTGCGGTATGAACACCTTCTGGTCGGACCGGAGGAAGGCGCTGCCAATCAGATCGAGCACACGAGGATCGTGATCCTCGGCGGCAGCGTGGGCGAATTCAAAAAGCTCCTGCCAATTGAATGCAACAATGGAAGCACGCGGATCAAGGCGAAACAGCGCACAGCAGGATCAGATCGCTGGGCCGGCCTTGCGCTATCTCCGCCTTGAGCTGGCGCCGCAGTATCGGCAGTACCTGCGTTTGGTTCGCGGTGAAGAACTGCCATGCGGCATCCATTTGCCTGTTGTAGGAGTCGTTTACTGCTGCGCTCTGGCCCGCCTTTATGGCTCGAAGCTGATTCAGCCGAACTGACGTTTCCTCCTCAAGCGTGGCAGCACTGACCGCACCCAGGGTCACTGCAAGCAGCGCACCGAGACCAAGCAGCAGCCCGACTCTTCGGTGGAAGGGACGCTTTGCCATTGGCCTGCACTCCACTACGGTATTTTCGAGACAAGGTTCCGCAGGCCATCACGCGGTCTGTCAGGTAAATCGGCGCTGAGCGGGCGGACAGCCGCTACCAGGACGTTTCCATGCAACAGGAGACTTTCGCCACGGGGCGAGTTGGGATCCACGTATTGAAGCCAACGCACGGCCCGACAGCCTCCTGGTCCAGCCGTCGCCTGCTCAGTCAGAGCCGCCCCCGCTCAATCCTCGGCGCCGTGGCTGATCTCGATGCCCAGTGACCGGAGCTTGCGGTACAGGTGGGTGCGCTCCATGCCGACTCGCTTGGCGAGCAGCCCGACCTTGCCACCGCACAGCTGGAGCTGCTGCTGCAGGTAGGCACGCTCGAAGTGCTCACGCGCCTCGCGCATCGGGAGCGCCAGCAGGTCCTGCTTGACCAGGGGTGCGTCGATCGGTGCCTGCGCGGCGAGTTCGCCTTCGACTTCCTCGAGTGAGATCTCCTCGCTTCCGCCGCGCAGCAGCAGCCGGCGCAGGAGATTGCGCAGCTCGCGCAGATTGTCGGGCCAGGGGTAATTGCGCAGCCGGTTCTGGGCGGCAACGCTGCAGCGGCGAAACTGCAGCTTCTCGCCGGCGGTCAGCTGATCGATGCACTGGCGCAGCAGCTCGGGCACGTCTTCAGCGTAATCACGGAGCGGCGGCACGCGCAGCGGCAGCGCCGAGAGCTGGGCGTACAGTTCGCGGCCCAGCGTTGCACCGCCGGCACGAGCTTCAATGCCCGGCAAGGCGGTGGCGATGAAGCGCACATCGCACTTGACGGGTTGTGGGGCCCCGTTCCGCATGAAGCTGCCGGTCTCGAGGATCCCGGCCAGCAGTCCGCGCACGCCCTCGGGCAGTTCTTCGATATCGCCGATATAGAGAGTGCCACCGTTGGCCTGGTCGATGAGCCCAGGCTGACCGCGGCCTCCGAGCAGCGCAGCGGCGGCCAGATCGGCCTGGAGTGCACGCGCGTTCCAGGTGACTAAGGGGCCCGCGGCGCGCGGGCCCGACTGGTGTACGAATCGGGCCAGCGCTTCGGTCTCGCTGCCGGGCTCGGCGATCAGCAGCAGTGGGGCGGGAAAGGCGGCGAGGCGCAGCAGTTCGGAGCGCAGCTGCTGGGCGATGCGGCTGCGGCCCTGGAGCGGCGCCGTGGTGCGCGCGCTGCTGAAGCCGCCGGACTGGCGCGTGCGGCGCGCGTCGAGCGCGCGCTTGACGGTCGGCAGGAGCTTGGCGAGCGACAGGGGCTTCTCGATGAAGTCAAAGGCACCGAGCCGCGTGGCCTCGACCGCGGTCTCGACGGTCCCGTGACCGGACATCATGACGACCGGACAATCATGGCGCGCATCGCCCGACCACTCGCGCAGCAGCGTGATGCCGTCGGTATCGGGCATCCAGATGTCGAGCAGCACCAGGTCCGGCGCGCTGCGCGCGCGCGCGGCGCGCGCCTGTACGGCATCGGCGGCCACGTCGACGTCGTGTCCCTCTTCGCTGAGGATCTCCTGCAGCAGTCTGCGAATGTCCGCCTCGTCGTCAACGACGAGAATCCGGCTGGCACTCATGCTCGCTCCCTCCGCAACTCCGTGCGCCTGTCGACTGCGGCGGGCAGCAGTACGCGCACTCGCGCGCCGCCCCCGACCAGGTTCTCAGCCGTAATCCTGCCCCCGTGCTCCTCGACAATACGCTGCACGATCGCCAGGCCTAAGCCAGTGCCGCGCGCCTTGCTGGTGACATAGGGCTCGAAGGCCCTCCGGAGGATATCCTCGCGGAAGCCGGGGCCGTTGTCACTGACCGTGATTTCCGCCTGCGCGGGCTTGGCTACCTTGAGCCAGCGGGTCCGCACCGTAATCGCCCCTCCGCTGGTGCCAGCCAGCACCTCGATGCCATTGCTGAGCAGGTTGGCGAGAATCTGCCGCACCCGGCCGCGATCGGCCTCGATCTCGGGCAGTTCCTGATCGAGATCCAGGCTGATGAGCAGCGCGGGGTCCTGCAGCCGGTACAGTTCCACGACCTCGCCCACCAGCTGGTTGAGGCTGAACTGGGCCAGCTGCATTTCCGGGGTGCGGGCGTAGTCGCCGAAGGCATTGACCATCTGCTTCATCGCATCGACCTGCTGCACGATGGTGCGCGTCGCACGCTCCAGCAGCCGGCCGTCCTCGGTATCGAGGCCGCCCAGGAGCTTGCGCCGCAGTTGCTCGGCCGACAGCTGGATCGGAGTCAGCGGATTCTTGATCTCGTGCGCCAGGCGGCGCGCGACCTCGCCCCAGGCGGCATTGCGCTGCGCATTCAGGAGCGCGGTGATGTCCTCGAAAACGATCACCAGACCGGTGTTCTCACCCTCATCCGGGAGCGGTGTGCAGGCCCACAGCAGGACGCGCGGTCCGGCCGCATCCCGCAGGCTCAGCTGCTCGCGCCATTCACGCTCGCCCGCGGCGAGCCGCGCGCGCAGGGCGGACACGAACCCGTCCAGCAGCGTCCCGCCGCCCGCGGCGGAGACCAGTGGCAACTCCGCCGTGGCCGTGAAATCACAGCCCAGAATGGCCCCCGCCGACTGGTTGGCGCTGCGGAGGCGCAACGCCGCGTCGATGACCAGTACCCCGCTGGACAGCCGCGAGAGAATGACCGCCAGGCGCTCGCGCTCGCGCTCCACGGCCTGGCGGCTGATGGCCGCCTCCTCGCTGGTGCGCCGCAGGCGCTTGGTCATGTCGTTGAAGGAATGCACCAGGAAGCCCATTTCATCGCGCGAAGGCAATTGCAGGCGGGTACCAAAATCACCCTTGCCCACCGCGCGGGTGCCGGCGATCAGGTCCTTCACCGGCCGGGTCAGGCGCTGCGCCGACCAGACGGCGCCGTACACCGCCGCCAGCATGGTGATGAGCAGCACCAGCGTCAGGGTCAGCATGAAATTGATCTTCAGCGGCTGGCGGCTGGCCGACAGATCGCCGTAGCTCAAGTAGGCGTCCTGGACCGCGTCGGCGAGACCTGAGAGTTCCGCGGGCACTTCGTAATCAATGAGCACGAAGCGCCCGGCGGGGATATTGGTCACGCGCCCCAGCGGCGCGGCGGTGACGATGCGGGCCAGTCCCGCCCCGGAGGTCTGCAGGCTGAAATAGCTGCGCCCTGCCGCGATCTGCAGCAGCAGCTCGGGCGACGGCGCGGCGGGCAGGAGCGAACTGGCGCGGCTGCTGATCGCAATCGCGCGCCCGCTGTGCTCATACACCGTGACATCCGCGGCCTGCGTCTCGCGCCGTTCGGCGTCCAGGCGCACCGCGAGCTCAGTGCCCGTGAGGCCCGCGATCACGCGCGCGAAATTCTCGGTGCGGCGTGATTGCTCGTGCAACCTCAGATCGAGGGCCGAGCGCGACAGCTCCAGCGCGTCGTTGAGTCCCTGCCTGGTCTCGCCACGGAACCAGCTGTCGATGCCGTAGCTCAGGAACTCGAGCGCAAACAGGTACACCACCAGCAGCGGCACCACCACCAGCGAGCCGAATATGACGACGGTACGCACGGTCAGGCGCGATCCGGGCACATGGTCCTGGAAGTCGCGGTACAGCTGCCAGAGCTTGCGCGCCAGCAGCACGCCGAGCGCGATCACTGCGCCGCTGTTGAGCAGCAGGATCCAGGGCTGGCGGCGATTGAAGTCGGCGGAATTCTCCGCGCTGTGCGCCAGCAGCAGCAGCGCCCACAGGCCCGCCCCGATGGCGAGCAGGATCAGAGCCCGCAGGCCCCAGCGCTTCAGCGCACGAGTGTCCATGTATACCAGTCGCTCGTGCGGTGCCAGGCATCGGACCAGAACATCAGCATGCGCAGGGCGTCGGGCATGTGGCCGCGCCGCACACCGGCGCGCAAGGCGATCTGCCATTGCTCATCGCTGGGCAGCTGCGAATCCACCGCCACCGGCCATTCCTCGACCTGCCCGAGACTCGCGAGCGCCGCTGCGAGTGTCGGGAAGGATTCCTGCGTGCCACCGTCCGCATCGCGCAGCAGATACCGGTCGGTCACTACGTGGTAGGACAACTCGCGCCGCCGCACCAGATCGGCCGCGACCGCATCGAACCACAGGTGGCGGTGCCGGCTGACGATGCACTCGAGATCGAAAGTCAGCGTGATGCCGTCCTTGAGCGAGGCGCTGAGCTGCTCGTTTTGCGGATAGGCGATACGCGCCGTCAGCACGATCACGCCATGGCTCGGGACGGCGTAGGCCGAGCGGATCTCGAGGGCGCCGTCGAGCGGGTCGTCGGCGCGCGCGCCGGGCACCACGGCCAGCGCCAACAGCGCCAACGCCAGCCGGAACAGGGTGGTCAGCGGATGCATGGCTCGAAGCTACGGCCCCCTAACGTGCCAGGCAAGCATAATAGAAGCCGTCACCGCCCGCCCCCGGCAGCCGCTGCCCGCCCGGCCGGCAATGGCGCAGCGGCGGGTCCAGGCCCGCGGGCAGCGCCAGCTCGAGCGCCCGCGCCGTGGGCTCGCCGGCCAGGAACGCGCCGATCACGGCGCTGTTCTCCGCCGGGAGTACCGAACAGGTGGCGTAGAGCAGGCGCCCGCCCGGCCGCAGGAGCGCCCAGCAGGCCTTCAGCAGCTCGAGCTGGAGGGCCGCGAAGGCCGCCGTGTCGCTCGCGCGGCGCAGCAGCTTGATGTCCGGGTGGCGGCGGATCACGCCCGTGCCCGAACAGGGTGCGTCGAGCAGGATGGCATCGAAGGGCTGCCCGTCCCACCAGTGCGGCGCGGCGCGCAGGTCGGCGTGCACCAGCCGCGCTTCGCGCCGGAGACGCTGCAGGTTGTCGGCGACGCGCCGCAGGCGAGCATCGTCGCTATCCAGCGCCGTCAGCGCGAGCTGTCCGCCCGCGAGCTCAAGCAGCGCGCCGCTCTTGCCGCCCGGCGCCGCGCACGCATCGAGCACCCGCTCGCCCGCGCGCGGCGCCAGCAGGATCGCGGCCAGCTGGGCGCTCGAGTCCTGCACGGAGACGCGGCCGGCCTCGAATCCCGGCAGCTGCGTGACCGGCACCGGCACCTCCAGCGTCACGGCCGTGGCGATTCCGGCGACCACTCCCCCGGCCAGACCGGCCGCCGCCAACTCCTGCAAATAGGCCTCGCGGGGATTGCGGCCCAGATCGACGCGCAGGCACAGGGGTGGATGCGCGTTGTTGGCCGCGAGTATCGCCTCCAGCTCGGCAGGCCAGGCAGAACGGAGTTCCTCGACCAGCCAGCCGGGGTGCGCGTGGCGTCGCGCCAGGTCGCGATCGACCTCGGCGAGCCGCGTCGGGCGCTCGGCCAGGTAGCGACGCAACACCGCGTTGACCAGCCCTGCCGCCCTGGCTACCCCTAAGAGCCGCGCGGCATCGACCGCCGCCGCCACCGTCGTCGCGGCCGCGTGACTGGAATACTCAAGCTGGTGCACGGCGCAGGCGAGCAGGGCGCGCAGCAGGGGATCGGTCCTCTGGCCAGGCCGGGACAGCAGCGGCAGCACCGCGGGGATGAGTCTCAGGTACCAGCGCGCGGAGCCCAGGAATACGGCCCGCACCGGTCCGCGCAGCGCCTCGTCCATCGGCAGCGCCAGCGCGGCCTCGGCACTGGCGCCGTCCGCAAGCACCGCGCCGAGCGCGCGTGCCGCGCCACTGAGCACTTTCGCCGCCTGGCCCGGCGCTCTGCGAGCGGCGGCTTGCGGGCGCGCACTCACCCGAGCATCAGCCCGGCCAGATCATGCCCGTGCGCAAAATCGCCGGCACTCAGCACCCGTCGGCCAGCGCTCTGCAGCGTCTCGATCGCCAGCACGCCCACTCCGCAGGCCACCAGCAGACGCCCTTGTTCGAGCCCCAGGACCGTGCCGGGCGGCTCATGCCGTGCCGCGGACTGATGCTGCGCGCGCGCCGTCCAGATGCGCAGCTGCTTACCCTCAAGCAGCGTCTGCGCGACCGGCCAGGGATTGCAGCCGCACACCTGGCGGGCGATACGCTCGGCCGGTATCGTCCACTCGATCTGGGCTTCCTGCCTGTCGATCTTGGGCGCGTAGCTCACGCCCTCGAGCGGTTGGGCGCGCGGCTGAGCACGGCCCGCCTCCAGGGCCTCGATCACGTCGAGCAGGAGCGGTGCGCCCAGCTGTGCGAGCTGCACGTGCAGGGCCGCGCTGGTGGTGCCCGGTGGAATCGGCAGCGCCTGCTGCGCGAGGATGGGCCCGGTATCGAGCCCGGCGTCGAGCTGCATGACGGTGACGCCACTGCTCGCATCACCAGCGAACAGCGCGCGCTGGATCGGCGCCGCGCCACGCCAGCGCGGCAGGAGCGAGGCGTGGACATTGACGCAGCCGAAGCCGGGGAGCGCCAGCACCGCGGGCGGCAACAGCAGGCCGTAAGCCACCACCACCAGGAGCTCCGGCCGCCAGCCGCGCAGCTCGGCGCGTTCAGCCTCGCTCGCCAGCCGCGCTGGCTGCGACACCGGCAGGTCGAGCCCGATGGCGCGCTGCTTGATGGCGCTCGGGCGCAGCGCGCGCCCACGGCCGGCCGGCCGGTCGGGCTGCGTCAGCACGCCGACCAGGTGGTGCCTGGATGCCGCCAGCGCATCGAGCGCCGGCAGCGCGAATTCCGGCGTGCCGGCAAAAGCGATGCGAAGCATGGACCGTGCGCTTCAGATGACTTTGCGGCGCGCGGCGCCGGAGGCAGGCCGCAGGCGGGGCGCATCGCCCCGTTCACGCCGTTCCTTTTCGAGCCGGCGACGGATGCGCTCGCGCTTCAGGCTGGACAGGTAGTCTACGAACAGCTTGCCCTCGAGGTGATCCATCTCGTGCTGCACGCACACCGCCAGCAGCTCGTCATAGTCGCGCTCGAAAAATTCCCCGTGACGGTCCTGCGCGCGCACCCGCACACGCGCCGCGCGCTCCACGCGCTCGTAGATCTGCGGCACCGAGAGGCACCCTTCTTCGGTCTGCGCCACGCCCTCGCGCGAGAGGATGGTCGGGTTGATCAGCACCTGCGGCGCGTCCCGCTGCTCGCTGATGTCGATGACCAGGACCCGCCGATGCACGTTCACCTGGGTCGCCGCCAGACCAATCCCGGGCGCGGCGTACATGGTTTCGAGCATGTCGTCGATGAGCTGTCCGAGCGCACCGTCGAACACCTCCACCGGCGCGGCACGCGTGCGCAGCCGAGGGTCGGGAAACTCCAGTATCGTCAGTTGCGCCATGGCGGCTTTATCCGGCTCCTTTAGACTTGCACCCATGTGATCCAGCGCACAAACTCGGCACGGGGGCATGTGCGTTTGGTGGCCATTAAGTTTATAACAGCTTGGGCTGGCCACCCCACCTCGGCCCCGTTAGGAGAGAGAGGGATGTTCGTCCATCAGACCACGAGCTTCCGCCGGGCGTTCCCAGGGTGCGCCGGGCTGGCAGCGTTACTTGTCCTGAGCGGCTGCTCGCTGTTCGGGCGTCATCAATCCGCCGAACCGGCCGCCCCGCTGACTGCGCCGCCCAGCGCCGCCGAGACTGCGGCCCCGGCTGAACCCCAGACCGTGACCTCCAATCTGCCGGACGTCAGTGCCGAGCCCGAGACCACGACGGTGATGCCGGATGTTTCGCAGTCGCTCAGCGCCACGGCACCCAAGAGCTACGTGGTGCAGCGTGGCGATACCCTGTGGGGCCTGGCGCACATGTTCCTGAAGGATCCCTGGCTGTGGCCGGAGATCTGGTACCTGAACCCCGAGGTCGCCAATCCGCACCGCATTTATCCCGGCGACACGCTGCGCCTCGCGCAGGGTGCGAACGGCGCCAACGGCGCGCCGCAGCTGGTGGTGACGCACGGCGCGGGCAGCGCCACGCGGCTCGAACCGCTCCTGCGCAGCACGGCACTGGAAGCGCCGATCGCCAGCATTCCGTACAGCGCCATCGCGGCCTTCCTCTCCCGCCCTGGTGTGATCACAAAGGAGCAGGTCAAGGCGGCGCCCTACGTGCTCTCGCTCCGTGACAAGCACCTGATTGCCGGAGCCGGCAACGATATCTATGTGAACCGCCTCCGCGCCGCGGAAGGCGAACGCTACAGCGTCATGCACGTCGGCGAACGCCTCAAGGATCCGGACGGCGGCGGGACGCTCGGCTACCTCGCCAACTACGCGGGCGCTGCGCTGGTGACCCTGGCGGGCGATCCGGCGCGCGCGCGTATCAATGAGTCCGCGCGCGAGATCCTGGCCGGTGACGTACTGGTGCCAGAAACGGGCGGCAGTGTCGCCGATATTGTGCCGCACACGCCGAGCGCCGCCGTGCACGGCCGCATCCTTGCCGTCATCAATGGCGTGCTGCTGGCCGGCCAGTACGAGGTCGTGGCCATCAATCGCGGCAGCGCCAATGGAGTGGAACCCGGCCATGTGCTGCGCGTCAATGAAGCCGCCAAGAGCGAGCGCGACCGTTGCGCGCGCATCGACGGCGAGCCCACCTGCATGCACTTTGGCAGCGTCAAGCTGCCGGCCGAATCCGCAGGCACCCTGCTGGTGTTTCGTGTGTACGAGCACGTGAGCTTCGCGCTCGTGGCGGCCGAGACGATGCCGCTGAGCGTCGGCGACCGCGTCGTTAATCCCTGAATCTCCCTCCATCCACTATAAAGAGCCGGCGGTGAAGCCGGCTCTTTGCTTTATGCTGTCCATTCATGATGGACGAGCTCGATCGCTGGCTCGCCCTGGCGCGCGCGCCGGGGCTGCACCTGGACCAGTTGCGCGCGGCCGGGGCGCTCCAGGCGCCGCCGCAACTCGTTGGACTTGCGGCCGCCGAACTGAGTTCACGCGGCCTCCCGCCGCTGGCTCGAGAGCGCCGCGGTGGCCCTGATCGGCTGTGACAGCGAGCGATTTCCGCCGCTTCTCGCGCAGATTGCCTCCGCTCCGGTGGCGCTCTACGTGCGCGGCGATGCGGGGGTGCTGTCCTCGATGCAGCTCGCCATCGTCGGCAGCCGCAATCCGACGGCGCCCGGCGCACGCACCGCACGGGACTTTGCCGCCTTCCTCGCCCGCGCGGGCCTCACGATCACCAGCGGGCTCGCCATCGGCATCGACGCCGCAGCGCACGCGGGGGCCCTGGCGGGCAACGGCCGCACGATCGCAGTCTTCGGCTCCGGACTCGACCAGGTGTACCCGCCGGAAAACGCCGGCCTGGCCGATCGCATCGTGGCGCAGGGCGGGGCACTGCTGACGGAGTTCCCGCCCGGCACCGCCCCGCTGCGCGGGAACTTCCCGCGGCGCAACAGGCTCATCAGCGGCCTGTCGCTGGGCACGCTGGTGGTCGAGGCGGCGCGCCACAGCGGCTCGCTGATCACGGCGCGGCTGGCGGGAACGCAGGGCCGCGAGGTCTTCGCGATCCCCGGCAGCATCCACAATCCGCTCGCCCGCGGCTGCCATCAATTGCTGCGCGAGGGGGCCAAGCTGGTCGAGACCGCGGCCGATGTGCTGTCTGAGCTCAAGATACCTTTTACAAAACAGGATCTTACAGAACCCGGCGGCGACGCGCCGGCGGCTGCCGTGTTGGACAAGGAGTATGAAATCCTGTTAGATGCGCTCGGATACGAGCCCCAGAGTATCGATACGCTCGTCGAACGAACCACGCTGCCGAGCCCGCACCTGGCGTCCATGCTGCTGATCCTCGAGCTCGAGGGAAGGGTGGCGCTGCATGCGGGAGGGCGCTACGCCCGGGTCAAATGAGTCGCCGCAGGTATGATGGAAAACACAGTATTCGACATCCTGGTGTACGTCTTCGATCACTACATGTTCGAAGAACTCCCGGTGAGCGCCGAACGCGCTGACATCGCCCGCGATCTCGAGAGCGCCGGCTTTCGCGGCGCGAACGTCGAGCGCGCGCTCGACTGGCTGGCCGAGCTCGCCGATGAACGGGAGCGTCCGGGCCTGAAGGCCGACGAGCGCGCCTTCCGGCTGTATTCGGCCGAGGAAGCGACGCGACTGGACCCCGGCTGCCAGGGCCTGCTGCTCTCGCTCGAGCGCGGCGGCATCCTCTCGGCGACGCAACGCGAGATCGTGATCGACCGCCTGCTGGCCCTCGACACGGAGGAACTGGACCTGGAGCAGGTCAAGTGGGTGGTGCTCATGGTGCTGTCCTGCCAGCCCGGCCAGGAAGCGGCCTGCGAACGCATGGAAGACCTGGTGTACGCGCTGCCCGAACAGGTTCCGCATTGAACGGCGGTCAAGCTCGCGGCAGTCAATACCCGCGGCCCGTCCGCGGTTTTTCGTTTTTGGCACCTTAAGGGAATCTCAAGCTTCAGGCATGGCTGAACACCTCGTCATCGTCGAATCGCCGGCCAAGGCGCGCACGATCAAGAAGTACCTGGGCAGGGATTACGAGGTGCTCGCTTCCTACGGGCACGTGCGCGACCTCGTGCCCAAGGAAGGCGCGGTCGATCCGGACAATGACTTCCGGATGCAGTACCGCCTGATCGAGCGCAACGAGAAGCACGTCGCGGCGATCTCGCGGGCGCTGAAGAAAGCCTCCTCGCTGCTGCTGGCGACCGACCCGGATCGCGAGGGTGAGGCGATTGCCTGGCACCTGCACGAGATCCTGCGGGAACGCGGCGAGCTCGAGGGCAAGAGCACGCAGCGCGTGGTGTTCCACGAAATTACGCGCAATGCGATCCGCGAGGCGGTGACGCACCCGCGCGAACTGTCGCTCGACCTGGTGAACGCGCAGCAGGCGCGGCGCGCACTCGATTACCTGGTCGGATTCAATCTCTCCCCGCTGCTGTGGAAGAAAGTGCGGCGCGGCCTGTCCGCCGGACGGGTGCAGAGCCCGGCGCTGCGCATGATCTGCGAGCGCGAGGCTGAAATCGCCGCCTTCGTGGCGCAGGAATACTGGACCATCGACGCGGAGGGCGAGCACGGCACCCAGGCCTTTCCGCTCAAGCTGGTGGAGTTCGGCAGCCGCAAGGTCGAGCAGTTCAGCTTTACCGACGCCGCCGGCGCGCACGCCGCGGCGGCCGAACTGCGCAGCGCCGCCGGCGACGCGGCGCAGCTCAAGGTGCT
>WNFM01193484.1_pt1 | contig 31364 bp, 27 predicted proteins | sample 5400271 | NCBI WGS metagenome assembly WNFM01 (sample SAMN13153352, study PRJNA577476) | soil metagenome | isolation source: 60 cm saprolite on Douglas fir-dominated hillslope | place: USA:California | collected 2013-09-17 | reverse complement strand
CCCATTGGAGATCCCCGGGTGCCTGACCACCTCACGCTATGGGGCCTGCTGTTACCTATCCGCCAGGGGTTCGACCAGTACGTTAACCTCCGCCCTCTACGGCTGCTGCCGGGTGTAAGCAGTCCATTAGCGAACAAGGGACCCGGAGAGATCGATCTGGTGTGTGTCCGTGAGAATACTGAAGGCGAGTACGCCGGGGTGGGTGGACGCGTTCATCAGGGGGCAGAGGAAGAAGTGGCGATCCAGTCAACCGTCTTTACACGCAAGGGCACGGAACGGATTATGCGCTACGCATTTGAGTATGCACGGCAACATGGTCGCAAGAAGGTCACCAGTGCCACAAAGTCCAATAGTATGCAGTACAACATGGTCTTTTGGGACGACGTGTTCCAGCGTGTGGCTCCCGAGTATCCGGATATCGTGCATGAACAGCAGCTTATCGACTCGCTTGCCGCGCGCTTCGTCTCTCAGCCAGAAAGCCTGGATGTCGTCGTGGCCTCAAATCTCTTTGGTGATATTCTCACAGACCTGGGCGCGGCAATTTCTGGCAGTCTCGGCCTGGCTCCCAGCGCAAATCTCAATCCAGAACGACGCTACCCTAGCTTGTTCCAGGCGATTCACGGCTCCGCGCCTGACATCGCTGGCAAAGGGATCGCTAACCCCATTGCATCCATCTGGTCAGGACAGCTGATGCTCGACTTCCTTGCAGAACACGAAGCTGCAACTATGCTGATGCGGGCCATCGAAGAGGTCCTGGCAACCGGTCAGGTTCGTACGCCTGACCTTGGCGGCTCGGCCACAACCCGACAATTAGGCGAGGCCATTCGAGCACAATTGCGCAGGACCGCTGCTTCTTCGTAGAGGCGGAGCCTGATCTCTTTATTTGAAATGTATTGCCTCTTGCGGGTGCCCTGGTGGTGCGAGGCACCCCTTTCACGTAGAGGTTTTTTAGGAAAGGAAGGAGAAATAGGAGCGAGGACTCCGAAATCTCTTCTACGACTCTTGACAGCGAATGACAATCTCTGTATACTTCTCTATATCACCTTTGTCGAATAATTCATAGTTATGAAATTTGATGAGTATCAAACGTATGGGAAAAGTGCAACCTGGATATTCTCCCTTGTTCACGGTGGAAATTGATGCTTGCCCGATCTACGAATTTCTGATCAGCCTGGATATTGTGTATGATACATATCACGGCGACGAAACGTATGATGCAGGGAAAGCATGGTTTGCTGCTCTGCGCTCGAAGGTATCAGCCGATCTGCGTGCAGCGATGAGGGAACTGGATGCCCTGGACTTTGGGGCATTTGGTGGACATAAGGTCTGGTCGAACCTGACCGGGCTGGCCTATTCCTGTCCCGCCCCGCGCGACATCCCCACGTTCATTGAGCAGGTGGAAGCGCTGACTCCCCTCGAACTGCTGCTGATCCTCTCAGGCTATTACCTGCGTGGTGCCCGTCGCCTGGTCCTCCCCGATCTCATTCTGCAAGCAGCCCAGGGAAAGAGCGAGGCACAGGAGCAGCTCTGCGCTGCTTCGCCAGCGTGGCAGGAGATCGTTCGCGTGCTCTTTGTCGCTGACGCGGCTGAGCTGAAGAGCAGGCTTGTCTCTCTCCTTACGCGTTGGTACGTGGACGTGTTTCGTCACCTGGAGAGTCAGGTTGTTCCGCTGCTCATGCGTGATGCTCAGATGAAACGCGAACTGGTACACACCATGTCGAGCGAGCATCTGATAGAGACAGCAACCAACGGCCTTGAATTTATCCCTGAGCCAGGTCACCGCAAGGTGCTACTCATTCCGAGTTTCACGCTCCGGCCCTGGATTATCACGACCGAGTACCTCGACGTGAAAATCTTCTACTATCCCATCGCTGACGAGATTGTGCAGCAAGGCCATCTTCCACCGGCCAACTTAGTGAGAATGTACAGGGCACTGGCGGATGAACGGCGCTTACGCATTCTCAGATTGCTTGTTCAGCGAGATCATGTTTCCCTGCAAGAGGTCGCCGATGCAGTTGAAGTGACAAAATCAACGGCCCATCATCATCTTGCCACCTTGCGCACTGCCGGTCTAGTGCGTGTGTCAGACGCAGACAAAGGATACAGCCTGCGCAAAGAGATGCTGCCCAATGTCTGGAAGTTACTCCAGGGATATTTGCAACTGGAAATCGACCCCATCGCGTAGCAACAACCCTCACAACTGTCGCTCATACGCAGGAAGGAACCCATGTCAGTCAGCAAAAAGAACCAGCCGACCTCCCCGCTTCATCATATCGTACCGTTGTGGCGTAACTGGGATTATCTGCTCCTGTGGTCCGGCCAGGCCATTTCTTCCATCGGTTCGCAGCTTTCACAATTCGCCCTTCCGCTCTTCGTCTTAGCCTTAACCGGCTCTCCTGTCTGGGCAGGCGTGGCTGGCGGGCTTAGGACCATACCATACCTGTTCCTGAGCCTCCCGGCTGGTGCGCTGGTGGATCGCTGCAATCGCAAATGGATCATGCTCGTCTGTGATAGCGTGCGCGCAATCTGCCTGGCGAGCATTCCCATAGCTGCCTTAACCGGCTCCCTCTCCATTCTTCAACTCTGCCTGGTATCTCTGCTCGAAGGCACTTGCTTTGTCTTCTTCAATGTTGCCGAGGTCGCCTGCTTGCCTCGTGTAGTAGCAAAGGAGCAGCTAAAGGCGGCAGCATCGCTGCATGAAACAACGGATAACATTTCGTACACGCTCGGCCCCTTACTAGGCGGCATCCTCTTCGGTATCGGGCGGGCCTTGCCATTCCTATTTGATGCCGTTTCGTACATTATTTCAGTCGTTTCGCTCTTCTTCATCAAGAAGGAATTTCAGGAGCAGCGAACCGAACCGACGCGGAATGTATGGGCTGAGATACACGAGGGGCTCCTTTGGCTTTGGCGACATCCAGTTCTGCGCTTCGTCGCGTTCCTCAGTTTCATGGGAATGTTTATGGATTTTGGTACGGTCTTGCTCGTCATCGTCATAGCAACGAAGCTTCATGCTTCAGCAGTGGCTATTGGCTTGATCTACGCTATTGCCGGTGTTGGCGGTATCGTGGGTGCGCTGCTGGCCGCTCCCATGCAGAAATACTTTCGCTTTGGGCAACTGATGATTGGTACATACTGGTTCTGGTCGCTCCTTCTGCCCTTCTATCTCTTCGCCTCCAATACGCTTGTGCTGGGCTTGATTACTGCGCTCACCTTTACGCTCGGCTCGGTCTACACGGTTGCGCAGTTCAGCTTTCGTCTCTCGCTGATACCAGATGCGTTGCAGGGGCGTGTCAACAGTGTCTTCCGCCTGATCGCTTTTCTTGGCCCACCACTGGGATCGATGATCACCGGAACCCTGCTCCAAACACTCGGCATCGCTCCAACTGTCCTGATATACACGGCCCTGCTCGTGATCGTTTCCCTCATAACCACGTTCAACAAGCATATGCACCAGGCTCCCTAAGTACAGTCAAATACATTCTGAAAGATATCGTGCCAATTCTCCCGCTGTATTCCTCAGCGGGCACGAGCGCGGACTCGCGCCTGATTGCTGTGAACGTACCCCCGGTTAGAAACATAGGGGGATGCGGCGGCCCTTTCCTCAAAAAATCTCTACTTGAAAGGCGGGGCTCCCCCTGTGCTACACGCATGTCCACGGTGATCCGGGGCTACCCTGGTGGTGCGCACATACGCGTGCCACCAGGCGCATACCTCTGACTTCCCCTATCCCTGACAGTTGAATGGCGGCGGCGGACACACAAAAGCCGTCTGGATGTGGCTGGGGTGCGTAGGTAACGCGGCATTCATACGCAATGTCCATCCAAATAGTCCGGCCAGTAGTGCCAGGGCCAGCATGATCAGTAAAGCTGTTCTTCGTAATGTTGCAACCATTTTAATAAACTCCTTTTCCTCTACATCCGCAGGTAATGTGCTTCCTGCTGGATTTTTTCCTACGGGTTGTTTTTCCCGTCTATAAAGCAGGTGGGAAAAGGAGCCAAAAACTTGCATTTTATGATGTTTATTTCAAATCGTCTATAGAAGTAATAGTGAATTAATGCAAGTGACATTGGCAAATGAAAGGTGATATTATGCTTGAAAATAGTGACGAACTTCGCTCACGAATACAAGTTATAGCGGCCCAGGCTATACGGCGCTATGCTCAGGATATACTCACTATCGACGAGTTGACGGAACAGATATTTCAAGAATGGCAGCGTAATTGTTATGAAAGCGGACATCCTTCACAACAGCTCCTGACACGCATGGCCCAGCGTCTGTGCAGTTACGCTTTATGTGCAGCCTGGCGTTCAGGGCAGCTTGATAAGCGCAATAATGTCTTTGCTAATCTCAGGCATTACTTGCAGCTCATTTTGCGCAACTTCGGCTATGCCGCGAGGTTACAACAATACGTCTACGCAGATGAGGATATCCTGCATCAGACCCTTGAGGACCTGTATCGTACCTTAACCCGTAACTCTCAAGCCGGGCCTGACGATCCTGGGGCATTTCTCAAATGGGCACAGGTAGCGCTTATACGTCACGCGCGTGAGTATATCCAGAAGAGTAGCCAGGATCGTTATGAATCGCTTGATGCTCACCAGGAAACGTTCGAGGAACGACTCGTAGATGAGTATAATACTGACCCACAAAAGAATGTATTGCACCAGGAATTGCAACAAACTCTCAAAGATGTTATTCTATTAATACGCAATCCGCGCTATCGTATGGTTCTGTTATACACGTACCTGGCAGAGGTAGATGAACGCGAACTGGCCAGAAGCCTGGAGATCGAGGTACAAGACATTTATATGTGGCGTCACCGGGCACTACAAGCCCTGCGTAAAAACAAAGATATATTGCTCACTTTAAAAATGTGGCGAGAATAACATTTATGTAGTGGTAGGGGACGGAGAGCGAGCAACACTATGCTCAAAAGGAATATATACTATGGTCTGTGACCAGCTGCTCCAATTACTGGGCACTGATTGGCGGCGAAATACGAACCACAGCAGTTGTATTGCTGCCCACATCCGTTCCTGTTCACACTGTCGTAATGGTCAGATACAATGTAGTGAGGCTTTAATTGCAAGTGACCAGCTTAACTGTGAGCAGTGCCGTGGTCGCTTTCCTGTCTATTATGAAGCTACGCGCCCTGACTGCCCCCTGGTTGAGATGGCTGATAGCGAACTCATTGAAACTGCGCTACATCTCAGCCACTGTACGAATTGCCATGAAGAATATGCAACATTAGTTTTGCTCTCAGAATTGGAAGAGCGAAACGAAATGCTCGAAGAGTAAACAGACAAAAAGGCGCCCATGTGCGAGTACTCACTCGCACATGGGCGCCTTTTTGTCTGTAGTTAATCTGTCTCTCGTTGGCGTGAACGTTCGTGTTGAGTCAGGTAGCGCTTCCTCAAACGAATATTTTGGGGCGTGACCTCCACCAGTTCATCATTATTGATGAAGTCCAGCGATTGTTCCAGGCTCATGATGATGGGTGGTGTTAAGCGTACCGCGATGTCGGAAGTCGAGGAGCGAACGTTCGTTTTCTGCTTCTCTTTACAGACGTTGACCACCATATCCATCGGCCGTGCGTTCAGTCCCACAATCATACCTTCATAGACTGGTGTACCGGGTTCGATGAAGGTATCGCCGCGCTGCTGGGCATTGCTCAAGCCATACGTCACTGCCACGCCTTGCTCAGACGCGATCAAGGCGCCCATGCGCGTCGTACCAATTTTACCCAACCACGGTTCGTAGCTTATCAGCAGGCTACTCATTGCTCCATTTCCCTGAGTCAGCGTCAGAAAGGCATTGCGGAAGCCGATTAAGCCGCGTGTCGGTATGTGATACTCGAGGCGCACATTGCCGGAACCATCATTAGTCATGTTCGTAAGCTGGGCCTTACGAGAAGCCAGCGTCTCAGTAAGCGCTCCGATGTACGTATCCTTTGTATCGATCACCAGGTGTTCAATTGGCTCAACCAGTTTACCATCAGCCCCCTCGCGCGTAATGACCTCTGGTCGCGAGACCTGGAACTCATAGCCTTCGCGACGCATCGTCTCAATCAGTACTGAGAGATGCAGTTCGCCACGACCTGAAACGATAAATTCGTCGGGGCTATTGCCATCCTCAACGCGCAAGCTGACATTCGTTTCCAGCTCGCGGTAGAGGCGGGCGCGCAGTTGCCGTGATGTTGGATATTTGCCCTCGCGACCGGCGAATGGGCTGGTGCTTACACCGAACGTCATTTTCAAGGTCGGTTCGGTAATCGCGATAGTTGGCAGCGCTTCCGGGTAATCGACATCGGCAACGGTTTCACCAATATTCGCACTGGCAATACCTGTCAATGCAACAATATCACCGGCTGAAGCCTCGGCTACCTCTACACGTTGCAGCCCCTTATAGGTCATAACCAGGTTAATCTTTTGGCGCGAAATAACGCCGTCACGATTAATATGCGCCACAAATGTATTAGGTGTAATGCGTCCTCGTACAATGCGCCCAATGGCATATTTGCCTTTGTAGTCATCGTAGTCAAGGGCGGCAATCAGCATTTGCAAAGGAGCTTCAGGGTCTACTGTTGGAGCAGGAATAGTATTGACGATCGTCTCAAAGAGCGGCTCCAAGCTCACACGCTCATCATCAGGATTGTACATCGCTACACCATCCCGGCCAATGGCATAGAGCACATGAAAGTCGAGATGGCTATCGCTTGTCGCAAGCTCAAGAAACAGGTCCTGCGTCCATTCAAAAACCTGGTCAATCCGGGCATCACGGCGGTCAATTTTATTGATGATAACAATCGGTTTTAAGTTGAGTTCCAACGCCTTTTGCAGGACGAAACGGGTCTGGGGCATCGGTCCCTCTACCGCATCAATCAGCAGGATACATCCATCGGCCATATTTAGCACACGCTCAACCTCGCCTCCAAAGTCAGCATGACCAGGGGTGTCAATAATATTGATTTTTATACCACGATAGATGATAGCTGTATTTTTAGCCAGTATAGTAATGCCACGCTCACGTTCCTGGTCATTGGAGTCCATGATAAGCTCGCCTACTTGCTGGTTCTCGCGGAAGATATGGCTCTGCTTAAGCAATCCGTCGACCAACGTGGTTTTCCCATGATCGACGTGAGCGATGATGGCAACATTGCGTATATCGTTGCGTTGTACGAGTTTTTCTGTCTGTGTCTGGGTCATATCGTTTAGAACCTGCATACTTTTAATCAATAGCTCCTTAAGGGCATAAGAAAACCGGGACGGTTTCAGTCGCCCGGTGTATAAATGGATATTATACCGATGCTGTCAACCTAGATTATATCTTTTCTGCACAATTACGTCAAGTTTAAGCTGTGTTAGCAGTACCTCCCGCCTCCATTGCGCGTCCCTTCATTACGCCTGACCCGTGCTACTTATTCAGTGCCCGGTCAATGTTATAGCAGGCGGTAATCAGCGAAAGATGGGTAAACGCCTGGGGATAGTTTCCCAATGCCTGGCCCGTTGGACCAATCTCTTCCGCATATAGACCAACATGGTTGCTGTAGCTCATCATCTTTTCGAGCATCAAGCGCGCTTCGTCCAGGCGACCAGCCATTGCCAGGGACTCAGCCAACCAGAAACTGCATGGACTAAAAGTGCCTTCTATACTACCAAGACCATCATCTGCCGCTTTTTTCGGATTATAACGGTAAACAAGTGAATCGCTGGTCAATTCTTGTAAGATGCGGTCGATGGTGGATTGAATGCGTGGATCAGTTGGGCCTGCGAAGCGCGTAAGTACCATCAATAGGGAGCTAGCATCAATCGCATCACTTCCATAATATTGAACAAAACTTTGCTTCTTTTCATTCCAGCCTGCATACATAATTTGTTCATACACATCTGCGCTTGCTTGCATCCATTCCATCATAGGTGCTGGTAGCCCGCGCTGGCGCGCCAGGCGTAGCGCACGGTCGAAAGCAACCCAGCTCATGAGGCGCGAATGGACAAAGCGCTTAGGTCCACCGCGCACTTCCCAGATGCCTTCATCCGGGTCTTGCCAGTGATCACTCAGCCATTCGAGCAGGCGACGTAAGTTTTGCCACAGGTCATAAGAAATGTCACCATAGCGATTAAATATGTAGATAGCATCCATCAGTTCGCCATAAATGTCGAGCTGTTTCTGACTAAACGCCCCGTTGCCGATACGTACCGGTCCGCTTTTACGATAGCCCTCCAGGTGATCAAGGGTGTACTCTGTCAGATCGTGTGCGCCATCGATGGTATACATGGGCTGTAACGTACCGTTCTCTTTTAATTCATGGCAGCGTGCATCCAGCCAGCCCATAAACGTCCTGGCTTCCTCGGTGAAACCAAGCGTCAACAAACTATACAGCGTGAATGCTGAATCGCGTAACCAGGTGTACCGGTAATCCCAGTTGCGTGCTCCACCAATAGTCTCGGGCAAACTTGTCGTCGGTGCCGCGACAATTGCCCCCGTTGGCGCATAGGTGAGCAACTTTAATACCAGCGCCGAGCGTTGGACCATCTCACGCCACCTTCCATGATACGTGCATTGGGATAGCCACTTGCGCCAATAGCCGATGGTATCAAAAAACGCGCGCTGGTATTCACTGTTCGTGAGGTGCCTGGGCACCAGGTCATGTTCTTTCGCGGTCTCGAGGATAAAGTGAACAGATTGACCTGCATGCAAGGTAAAGTTGGCTCGCACACCACCTTGACCATCCTCTTCAAGCGGTATAGGAGATGCCAATCCCAGACAGAGCCCATCGCTATGGAAGATCGCTCCCACCTTTGAAAAATGCAAGGTATGCGCGTCGCGGGCGTAATTAAAGGCAGGCCTGCACACCATTTCAAAAGGCAGTGAACCACGGGCCATACTGACCGAACGTATGAGATGATGTTGGTGTTCGGCGCTGCCGATCTCCTTGACGGGCATAAAGTCGATAATCTCACCTACGCCATCAACGGTAAGAAAACGCGTAATCAGCACATTGGTTTCTGGAATATACAATTGCTTATGCCCCATGCCAGGTATGTCAGGCGGTGCGATACGAAAGAAACCGCCTTTGTTAGCATCCAGTAGCGCACCAAAAACACTTGGCGAGTCGAAACGAGGTATGCAGCACCAGTCTATCGAGCCGTTCTTGCCAACCAGTGCCACAGTATGGAGATCACCAATCACAGCATAATCTTCTATGGGCTGATAAGTCGAAGACGTTGTAGGCAATCCCTGCATCTGTTCCGAGTCCATATCCTAATTACCCCTTTAAAATCTTTTATTTGTTATTATATACGTTTCTAAGCCCGAGAATGGTGATTGTACCGTATAGTTTACCTCAAGCGCAGGCTATCACGCTAGTCTGTACTTCTGCAAAGATGGTATACTCCTAATCAAAAATAGCTAGCATTTGTAAGGAGCATCTCTCGTGTCTACACCAATTCGTATCCTGGCCGTCGATGTCGGTACAGGTACCCAGGATATCTTGCTCTTCGAGAGTGGTAAAACCATCGAGAATTGCTTTAAGATGGTTATGCCCAGCCCAACTGTGATTATCGCTGAACGCATTAAACGTGCGACCGAGCGCGGCCAACCCATTTTGTTGACAGGTGTAACCATGGGTGGTGGGCCGTGTCATTGGGCAGCGCGTGACCATGCCCTCGCCGGCTACCCTGTTGCGGTGACGCCGGGGGCAGGGCGTACTTTTGATGATGACCTGAACATGGTCAAGCAGATGGGATTTGAGATTGTGGATGAGCATGAGGCTGCCATGAGAATGAGGAGGCGAGAACTACTGCATATTGAGTTACAAGACTTTGATGCCCGAGCGCTTATCACAGCCTTGCATGCCTTTGATGTGGATCCACGCGTTGATGCCCTGGCAATTGCTGCCTTTGATCATGGTGCAGCCCCGCCAGGTGTCAGCGACCGGCGGTTTCGTTTTGACTTTATCGCGCAGACGGTCCAGCAAAATCCCACTCCCAGTGCCTTTGCCTATTCTGCTGAGCATACACCCACTTCCTTGACTCGTCTACAAGCCATCGCTACAAGTGCAGTTCGTTATCAGGAACTGAGCGGTTCATCTTCAGCTAGCCCGCTACTATTAATGGATACAGGTTCGGCGGCTGTCTTAGGCTCGTTGGAAGATCTCCAGGTGCGGCAGCAGTCCAACACTCTATTGTGTAATATCGGCAATTTTCATACCCTGGCTTTTCACCTTGTTGAAGGACGTATCGCGGGCATTTTTGAACATCATACCGGCGAGATTAACCGTGCGCAACTTGAAGATATGCTGGTGAAACTGGCCCAGGGGACGTTAACAAATGACGAGGTGTTTAATACAAGTGGTCATGGAGCATTAATCCTTGACCGATCACTACCTGCGCATCAAAGCAACGCCTTGCCGTTTTTGGCTGTAACCGGACCACGTCGCGAGATGCTGCGAGGCTCATCATTACATCTCTACGAAGCCACTCCCCACGGTGATATGATGTTAGCAGGTTGTTTTGGCTTGTTGCACGCTCTCGCAGATCATGAGCCCGACCTGGCTCCTTTTATCAAGCCTTCATTGCTGCCCAACGCTTAGTATTACTCCGTTCGTTCTGCTTTTCTTGGCGTATCGCTGCCTCACTACAGCTGAAGAGAAGTACAGTGGTGGAGCATGTGGCCCACAGGTCGCAAGCTCCACCACCATGCAAAAAACAATGAGCCCCGCCGTAAGCGCGGCGAGTCACGATACCTGTGAGTCCTCCTCTTTTTGCCACCAATATCTTAACCTGTCTGCCATCTTGTATAACTATTTATTCATATATATTTCTCTATTTGTTTAACGGATATAGTAAAACAAGAGAGGAGTATTTCAACCATGATAATGGCTTCAATACGAAAAGGTATCGCCAATCCATCAGCGCGTCTCATAATAGGAAGTAGCGCGAAAGGCAAAATAAGACGCTATATGCAATCCAGTATATTTAAACATGCTATCTTGCTGTTATTTACTGGTCTATTGTTATATAGCTCCTACGCCATTTCTAATAATCGACCTGCTGCATACGCTGCAAATCCGGGTGCAGGCAATGCCTGCTCATGGTATAGGGTACATTGGGGAGATACTATGTCGGCTGTCGCCCGGAGCCACGGTTCCACTGTTGGGATATTGGCGCAGGTCAATTACATCAGGAACATCAATCTTATTTTTGTTGACCAGAACATTTGTATTCCCTATCGAGCAGGCGCCAGCACCTGGAGTACTGGCAGTGGCTCTGGGGGGTTACTGGCTAATGGTGTCGTTGTCTGGTATGATCATAATGCTTTGCAATGGTCAACCCGTCCTCAAGTAGCGGCTTTACTGCGTCAAGCGGCAGCTCACTTCGGACTCCCTGCCAATTTGTTACTGGCTATTGCCTGGCAGGAGAGCGGCTGGTATCAGCATGTTATTGCCTGGGATGGTGGCATCGGCGTAATGCAGCTTATGCCCTATACAGCCATGGGTATTAACGCGAGCACCGGTATCCGGCGTAATCCTTATGTGCTTGTGGATAACATTTATCTTGGCGCCACTTACTTATCCTGGCTCTATCACAATTTCAGTGGCAACCTGATGAAAGCTATTAGCGGCTACAATGAAGGCGGCTGGGCAGTTATCCATCGTGGTATCTTCAACTGGCGCTACGTGTATAGCGTTCTCGCCCTGATGAAGAGATTCTGAGTAATAACAGAAACTGTTGCGCCGCCAATGCAGAGACCGAGACCATCTCTTTGGGGAATGCATTCCCCAAAGAGATGGTCTCCATCTGAAGACTCAAAGTAGCGGCCCCAAAACAACATGTCTCATTTTGAGACACGTGAGCAAGTTCATCTTGTAATCTGTCCCTCTGGAGCATGCTCTTTTGGGGGCGTCTGATGTGCACGCTGTATCCAAGGGTGCTCGATGCGACGATAAAAAACGTATGCGAAAGGGATGATTAAGCACAAGACACACAACCAGTAGAGGGCATAAACATGGGAAAAGTCCCAGCTCTGCATATTACTGATGATCCTATCTTTAAAAAAGAGCAGGATGGGTAAATGCCAGATGTATAAGCTATAGGATAGCGTGCCTAGCCACCGCAGCAGGCTCCATTCAAACAATCTTTGCAGCCCAACAGGCCCGAAGAGGATGGCAGTGATACACAGGCCAAAGCCGAGCGCATAGGCGAATTCACTAAGCCAGTAGTGGGGGCCAAGATGTGGCTGTAAGAATGAGAACGCGGGAAATGCTACCCATACCGCCATAAAGAACAACCACAAGACCCCGATACCCCAGAGCCAGAGACTGTAGCGGTGTATACTTGTGCTCACACTGTGTTCAGGTCCCATTTGCTGCGAGAAAACATAACAGGAGCTGACGAGCATTCCAATCGCGAATACCTCGAAGAACTTACCAGCCATCCCATAGGTGAACAGCAAAATTCCATCGAGTACAGGGCGGGGTACAAGCAAGGTCTCATTTGGATTCAATGTATAATATCTCCCCACATAGCGTGTACCGATGCCCCAGATCATCATTCCCAGCAAACATATTACTAACAGCCAGAGACGCTGTTTTGGCGATTTACCCCTCCTGACCAGGTAGCTGAAGCCTGGCGCTAGTAAAGGTAAAAGCATATAGAACTGCCACTCGACGGCCAGCGTCCAGAATGGACCATTGATCTGCTGGTACGTTGCCGGCGTAGAATCCATCAAAAACGTCAGGAACAGACCTGTATCTTTCCAGTGCTCAGGTTGGAGATATTCGGGGTGCGCCAGCACAATAAGCAAACAAAGAGAAACATAGTAGCCTGGCAGGATGCGTAATGCCCGCCGCAGGTAAAAAGTACGTGTTGAAGGCCAGGAATTGTCACCAAGAAGCGCTTTAGCATAGGGCATAAAGAGCAGAAATCCTGACAGCACAAAAAAGAGTGTCACACCTGAATAGCCTGACATAGTTACCAAAGCACCAATAGTACCCAATTCTGCTGTCAGATTATAAGTGTGTGCTAGAAAATAGTGAATATGGTAGGAAATAACACTGATGCAAGCCAGGGCGCGTACACCATCGAGTGCCGCAATGCTATTTTTTTGCGGAATAATTCTGGGTAACCTGGGCAAAGAAATCAATTATCCTCCTCACGCGCTTAATGTTGCACTTGACACAACTCCAAATCCTCTATATACTCTTCTCAGAAACACAATAGAATACACGAAAGCAACGAACAGGAAGAGTACACGTCATTGCTAAGGTAACAGAGAGTCGGAACTGGTGGGAACCGACCCAAGGCAAGCGTCGAATGGGCCTGGGAGCTAAAGAACCGAAATTCTCTGTCCGGTGATGGCATTGAAAAGGTTTCTTGCGGAACGTCCCCCGTTATCGAGGACAGGATATACCGTTTCCCGCGCTAAGCGGTTTCGACGGTTGTATCCGGCTATGAGGGATTATCTATCCACTGCACTGTGCATGGCTAAGGTAATCTGAATTTGGGTGGTACCACGAAAGCTTCACGCCTCTCGTCCCTTCTGGGGAAGAGTGGCGTTTTTTTATTGTTGTTTTTCTGTCAATTGAATATGTAATAAGTCTTGGCTTATTGTTTACCTATGTCGATGGAGGAATTCTATGTCTGTCGAAATGAACTCGGAAACCAGAACTGAACTGTCGGCGTCGCCTACCGGGTTGCCCACCAAAAAACGCGTCTTCTCTGGTATCCAACCAACGGGAAACATTCACCTGGGTAATTACCTTGGCGCTATTCGCAACTGGGTTGTGGGGCAGGCGGAATACGACAATATATTCTGTATTGTTGATCTGCATGCTATCACGCTTCCCATCGATCCTCAGGAATTGCATATTACGATACGTAAACTCGCTGCACTCTACCTGGCCTGTGGCCTGGATACACGCTATTGCAAGCTCTTTGTCCAGTCACATGTACGCCAGCATGCCGAGATGAGCTGGATCATGAATTGCTATACACCGATGGGTTGGTTGAACCGCATGACTCAGTTCAAATCGAAAGCGGGTGAGAATATGGACTCTGTTAGCACAGGTCTTTATTGCTACCCTATCTTGATGGCCTGTGACATCTTGTTGTACCAGACCCATCTTGTGCCCGTTGGCGATGATCAGCGCCAGCATATCGAGCTAACGCGTGACCTTGCCCAGCGCTTCAATAGCCTGTACAAGCAGGAGGTGTTTACTATTCCTGAGGCGCAGATACGCGAGGTAGGAGCACGCATCATGTCCCTGGACGAGCCGATGAACAAGATGAGTAAGAGTGATCCCAATGATAACTCACGTATTAATCTCCTTGATGATCCCAAGACGATCAAAAAGAAGATTGGACGGGCAACAACAGACTCACAGCGGCTGGTGACCTTCGATCCAGAGCGTCCCGGTATCACCAACCTCCTGAGTATCTACCAGTTACTGACTGGACAGACAGAGCAGGAGATTGAGGCCGAATTTGAGGGTAAGGGCTATGGAGACTTCAAGGCCGCTCTCACCGAGCTTTTAGTCGCCACGCTGGAACCCATTCAGCAGCGCTACAAGGAGTATATGAGCGATCTGCCCATGCTTGAAAGCATTCTCAAGCAGGGAGCTGATGCCGCCCGGCCACTGGCCGAGACAACTTTACAACGTGTGAAAGACGTTATCGGAGTGGGTTAAGTCTGGTCGATCAAAGGGGACAAAGCCTACCCCAAGCAGGGGGTAGGCACTGACTTCTGCGTTTCCCCTTTAGTAAGGATACATATGTACTATCTAACATTTGATGAGATCAAGTCCCTGCGTGATGCAGAGCTAGCCTCCTCCGAGGCTAAACAGGGCAGGCCATTGCTGCCTCTCTATCGCGATATCCTGGTTGATCTGGAGACACCTGTTTCCGCTTACTGCAAAACGGCCCGTGGTCCATATAGCTTTTTACTTGAGAGCGTTACTGGTGGAGAGCGCGTTGGCCGCTATTCCTTTATTGGCATTGACCCCTACCTGGTTATCACTCAGCAGGGGGAAACAGCCACGCTGCATAAGATGCCTCCTCGTAGTAGCGCCAGTGTTCCGCTTGAAGCTAGCTATCAACAGGTTCCCTGTCACGACCCCCTGCGTTTGATCGAGGCCGAATTGTCCCAGTATCGCTTAATCACTCCCGTGGGTATCTCCCAGGATGAATTGCCCCAATTTCATGGTGGAGCGGTTGGCTACCTCTCTTACGAAGCGGCATCACGTTTTGAGCATTTACCTGTCCCCCAGCGTAACGAACTGGGGTTACCTCTGGCTGTCTTTTGTTTTACGGAAACTGTGCTGGTTTTCGATCACGTAAAGCACCGCGTCAGGATTGTTACTCACCTGCATCTTGATGCACCCGATCTCGAAGCAGAATACCAGCGCGGTATAGCTATCATTGACGACGTGCAGCAACGCTTGTGTCAACCAGTACATTTGCCTGTAGAACCGCCTCCTGTAACTGACCCGGAGGCTTTGCGTGTTACCTCCAATCGTACGCAAGCTGAATTTGAAGACATGGTGCGCCGCTCAATTGCCTATATCCAGGCCGGCGATGTCTTTCAAGTTGTGCCATCACAGCGTCTGAGTCGTCATGTCAACGCTGCACCGTTTACCATCTATCGTGCCTTGCGAGCAATTAACCCTTCTCCTTACATGTTTTACCTGGACATACAAAACTTTCACATTATTGGGGCTTCGCCGGAATTGCTTGTGCGCTATGAAGACAATGAAGTAACTATTCGTCCCATTGCCGGCACGCGTCCGCGCGGCGTTGATAGGCAAAGCGACGAGCAGTTTGCAGCAGAGCTGAAAAACGATGCCAAGGAGCGGGCAGAACATGTCATGCTTGTGGACCTCGCTCGGAACGATGTCGGCCGTGTGAGTACTACTGGCAGTGTACAGGTCAGTGAGTTCATGGATGTTGAACGCTATTCGCACGTTATGCACATGGTTTCCAATGTCACCGGCCAACTGCGACCGGGTCTTACACCCTATGATGCCCTGCGCGCTGGTTTTCCGGCTGGTACCGTATCAGGTGCCCCCAAAATCCGTGCTATGGAGATCATCAGCGAGCTAGAAGGCGAGCAGCGCGGTGTCTATGCTGGGGCTGTGGGTTACTTCAGCCACTCGGGCAACCAGGAGACCGCCATTGCTCTGCGCACGATGGTGCTCAAAGATGGACGGGCCTATATCCAGGCAGGTTGTGGTGTAGTCGCCGATTCAGATCCCACTGCTGAATACCAGGAAAGCTTGAACAAGGCTAAAGCGCTCTTGCGCGCCCTGGATGAGGCCGAGCATATCGCGCAGGAGCGTAGACAAGACCGGGTTTCTACGGAAATTTTAGCCCAGCAGACACCAGATTATGTCGCAATGTAAAGCAGCAACCCGCTTAAGGGTGCAGGATTGAGAGTTCATATGCTCTTGCTGATTGATAACTACGATAGTTTTACCTACAACCTTTATCAATACCTGGCGGAACTAGGTGCCGAGATCGAAGTGCGCCGTAACGATCAAATAAGCCTGACTGAAATTGAAGCGATGCAGCCCAGTCACATCGTCATATCACCAGGCCCTTGCACCCCTGACGATGCAGGTCTCTCTTGTCAGATCATTGCCAGCCAGGGCATACGCATTCCCACGCTTGGCGTCTGTCTGGGGCATCAGGCAATTGGCCAGGTCTATGGAGGCAGAGTCGTACGCGCGCCAGAGCCTATGCATGGTAAAACTACACTGATGTATCACCAGGGCCAGGGAGTGTTTCAGCATCTACCCCAGCCCTTTGTCGCCAATCGTTATCATAGCCTCATTGTTGAGCGTTCCACTCTCCCGGAAGAACTGGAGATTACCGCCGAGACGGCGGATGGACTGATCATGGGTCTGCGACACCGGACGTATCCCGTTGAAGGCGTACAATTCCATCCTGAGTCGATCATGACTCCCGTTGGCAAAGACCTGTTACAGAATTTCCTACAATATCAGGCCTAATCATATGTATACGGACAGAGAGAGGAGCAAGCGATGATTCGCGAGGCAATTGCCCATATTACCACCGGAGCCACCCTCAAAGAAGATGAGGCCGCTGCTGTAATGGAAGAGATCATGAGCGGTGTTGCCACGCAGGCGCAAATGGGCGCATTTCTCACAGCCCTGCGTCTGCGTCCCGGCGGTGAAACCGTCGAGGAGATCGCAGGTTTAGCACGTATCATGCGCGAGAAAGCCATACAGGTGCAACTGGCAGAGCCGTTTGCGGCACGCGCACTGGATACCTGCGGCACTGGTGGTGATGGCGCAGGTACGTTTAATGTCTCAACTGCGGCCGGCATTCTGGCCGCAGCAGCGGGCGCTTCCGTTGCTAAACATGGTAACCGTTCGGCCACGAGCCGTTGCGGTAGCGCTGATGTACTGGAAGCTCTGGGTGCGCGTATTGATCTTGAGTCAGAGCAGGTCGCATACTCTGTGCAAGAAGTAGGCTTTGGTTTCATGTTTGCCCCGGCATTTCACCCGGCCATGAAGCATGTTGGGCCAACACGTCGCGAGATTGGTATCCGCACTGTCTTCAATATCCTTGGCCCACTCACCAATCCAGCTCACACCCCCTATCAGGTACTCGGTGTCGCTGATGGATCGCTCATGCGAAAGATGGGCGAGGTATTGCTCCACCTGGGTTGCCAGCACGCTTTGATCGTTCATGGTGAAGATGGGATTGATGAATGCTCTTTGCGTGCACCAACCCGTGTGTGCGAAGTGCGCAGTGGTGAAGAACTTCGTGAGTACACTATTACACCCGAGGAAGTTGGCCTCACCCGTATTGCCGACCGTCAACCTTTCCAGGGTGGTGATCCAGCGTATAACGCCAACATGCTGCGAGATATGCTAAGCGTATATACTCCCACTCCTGCTACCGATATGCTCTTACTCAATGCAGGAGCGGCTCTACTAGCCAACGAACAAGTCACATCATTCAGCGACGGCGTTAAGTTAGCTCGCGCTACACTGCGCGAGGGCAAGGCCAGGCAAAAACTGGACGATGTTATTGCTTGTTCGCGTTCCCTGGGCAGGTAAGATAAGGATCTCTATGTTTCTCGATCGTATTGTAACTCAGACGCGCCTGGATCTTGAGCAGCGCAAACAAACTGTGCCTTTAGAGGAAATGCGGCGACTCGCGGTAATTCAGCATGCACCTCGTGACCTGCTGGCAGCATTACGCCCACAGGATTCAAAGCCCACTGTACATTTGATTGCGGAAGTAAAACGTGCCTCTCCTTCTAAAGGCCTGCTCGCTCCCAATCTTCATCCTGTGGAATTAGCGCGCACCTATGCCGCCAATGGAGCAGCCGCCATCTCGGTTTTGACTGAGCCGCATTTCTTTCTTGGCTCGCCGGACTATCTCACAGCGATTAAACAGGCTGTGGATGTGCCTGTGTTGCGCAAAGATTTTATTGTAGATGAATACCAGGTCTATGAGGCACGAGCATGGGGCGCGGACGCCATTCTGCTTATCTGTGCTATTCTCGATGATACCCAGCTGCGTTATCTACTGGAAGTGGCTCATAACCAACGTATGCACTGCCTGGTTGAAGTACATAATGCCGAAGAAGTCCAGCGAGCCATCGCAGCCGGAGCAGTCATCATCGGCGTGAATAGCCGCGACCTTGTGACTTTTCAGATGAAGCGTCATCTTATACGTGAGCTACGCTCACTCATTCCCTCCGATCGAGTCGTTGTGGCTGAAAGTGGTATCCATGATGCAGCTGATGCTCGCCGACTTGCACGCTATGATGTACAAGCCATGCTCGTAGGTGAATCACTGGTAAAGGCAGGCGATGTTCCCGCTCAGATGCGCTCTCTTCTCCAGGGAGCCAATGCTGATGTGCAGATAAAAATTTGTGGCTTATGCACGAACGAACATATCAATGCTGCCATCAATGCAGGGGCAGATATGCTCGGCTTTATGTTTTATCAGCCGAGCCACCGCTCTATCCAGCCTCAGCAGGTAGCGTTGCTGCTTGAAAATACGGACTTTGCTATCAGCGCCCAGAGTGGGCAACCTACCCCAGAACTGGTTGGTGTTTTTGTCAATGCAGAGGCTGACTACATCAATGATATTGCTGATCAGATCGGGCTGAACATTGTCCAATTGCACGGCAATGAGACCCCAGAGTTTTGCCAGCGTATTCGCCGTCCCGTACTTAAAGCGTTGCAACTGCATACGAGTGAGGATAAGAGTCTTGTGCAGGCCTATCGCGCAGCAACCTGGCGCATCTTACTTGACACTCCTACTCCCCATTGGGGAGGAACAGGCGTTACCCATGATTGGGATCTCGCACAAGATGTGGCTCAGGAAGTGCCCATTGTATTGGCTGGTGGTCTAACACCGGCGAATGTTACATTCGCAATTGCCCAGGTACATCCCTGGGGCGTTGATGTGAGCAGTGGGGTGGAGACCTATAGGCAGAAAGATGTAGCCAAAATAGAGGCATTTGTAACTCAAGTACGAAAGAGAACAGTAGAAGCATGAAAAATATTCTGGAAGCGTATCAGCACAACCTTTATCCCGATGAACGGGGGCGTTTTGGTCCCTTTGGGGGAAAATTCGTTCCCGAGAGTCTGATGGCAGCTCTGACAGAGCTGGAAAATGCCTATGAAGCAGCACAGAACGATCCTGCGTTCCAAACAGAACTACAAGCCCAGCTTGTCAGCTTTGTTGGACGCCCGACAACCTTACACTATGTTCCGCGTTTCTCACAAATGGTAGCGCCCGGCGTCAAGATCTATCTGAAGCGTGAGGACCTTGCACATACTGGTGCTCACAAGATCAATAATGCATTGGGGCAGGGGTTGCTTGCTAAAAGCATGGGCAAGCAACGCATCATTGCCGAGACTGGTGCTGGTCAGCATGGTGTTGCTGCTGCTACTGTGTGTGCCATGCTAGGCCTTGAATGTATTGTATACATGGGCGAAGTTGACATTCAGCGCCAATCACTCAATGTTTTCCGCATGAAACTGCTGGGAGCAGAGGTACGTTCGGTTACCAGCGGCAGCCGCACGCTCAAAGACGCCATTAACGAGGCCATTCGTGATTGGGTCACCAACGTGGAAACAACTTTCTACCTGATCGGCTCGGCGGTGGGACCACACCCCTATCCACGCATCGTGCGTGACTTTCAATCGGTTATTGGGAGCGAGACTCGCGTGCAGATCCAGACGCAAGCAGGGCGTATGCCTGATATGGTAATCGCCTGTGTTGGCGGTGGCAGCAATGCCATTGGCATGTTCTATCCCTTCGCTGATGTGCCCGAGGTACAACTGATTGGGGTAGAGGCCGCTGGCAGTGGTGTGAATACGGGCAAACATTCAGCTACCTTAGTGGCAGGTCGGCCAGGAGTTCTGCATGGTGCCCTGAGCTATCTTCTGCAAGATAATGATGGCCAGGTGCTGGAAACACACAGCATTTCGGCAGGCCTCGACTATCCCGGTGTAGGTCCCGAACATAGCTACATGAAAGAAACGGGGCGCGCCATCTACACTTCCGCTGATGATGCGCTGGCTTTGCGCGGCTTGCAGGCCTTAAGCCAGAGTGAAGGCATTATTCCAGCCCTCGAATCAGCTCACGCTCTGGGGTATGCATTAGAGATGGGTCAGCAGGGCAGGCTCCCGGAGGGATCGCTGATTGTTATCAATCTATCAGGCCGTGGTGATAAAGATATGCAAACAGTGGCCCAGGCTTTAAATGTCACATTGTAATACTTTTCATTACTCTTAGCCAGCAAAATTGGAGATATGATATATATGCAACCTACCTCGACAACCAGTGTGCCAGCTACAAAGATATCTCTTGCTTTTGAACAAGCCAGGCATGAAGGACGGAGCGTGCTCATTCCCTATTTCATGTGTGGCTACCCGTCGGCAACCCAAAGCGTAGAACTAGTTCTGGCAGCCGCACAAGGGGGAGCCGATATCATTGAACTCGGTATGCCCTTTAGCGATCCCCTGGCCGATGGTGCAACCATTCAGCAGGCAGGCCATGTAGCCCTCGAAGGTGGTATGACCATCAATGGCTGTATGCAAGTTGCACGCCAGGTCGCGGCAAAAAGCAACGTTCCATTACTTTTGATGGGTTATTATAATCCCCTCATGGCCTATGGCATCGAGCGCTTTTGCCAGGTTGCCGCCGAAAGTGGCGTTTGTGGCTTGATCATTCCCGATCTTCCTCCAGAAGAGGCGCTGCCGCTGCAACAAGCCGCACAACAACATGGACTTGCCCTCATCTTCCTGGTCCCTCCCACTACCTCTGATGAGCGCATTGCCCAGATTGTTCAGTCAGCAATCTCGGGCTATAAAGGATTTCTCTACTGTGTCTCTCTTAGCGGCGTAACAGGCTCACGCACAGCTTTACCTACGCATCTACGCGGTTTTATCGCCAGAGTGCGTAATTATACTCAGGACCATGACCTACCACTAGCCGTCGGCTTCGGCCTCTCCACGCCAGAACACGTAGCCGAAGTGACCAGTTACGCCGAGGGTGCTGTCATTGGTAGTGCGTTGGTCAATCTTATCGATAAATATCCAGCAGCTGAGCAGACGGGAGCTGTCAGGAAGTATATTGAGAGTTTGAGAAGTAGGTAAGTAAGGGCTACATCGTACTATTTTGTGTCTTGCCTCTATGCTATACAATAGAAACGCATCCGTTAAACCTGGTTTCACACCAGAAGAGATCTTTCATATAGAAGGGATGGGTGAAAATTGTATTGCCGGGGGATTAGAGGGGCAACCACTGTTGAACACAATACGCGTGAAGAGATACTCGCAGCAACAACTGAGATGTTACAGATACTCATCCAACGCAATGCGTTGCAAGCAGAAGATATTGCCAGTGCCATCTTTAGTGTCACAGACGACCTGGATGCAGAATTTCCGGCTTTAGCGGCGCGCAAGTTAGGCTGGACAGAGGTGGCACTTATGTGTAGCCGCGAGATTCCGGTCCCGCATAGTCTGAGAAAATGTATCCGCGTTTTGCTGCATGTCAATACGACGCGCAGCGCTGCTGAGATACAACATGTTTATATTCACGGGGCAGTGACGTTACGCCCCACATTCAGTCAAAATTACGAACTGCCGGGGGTCCAAGGCTGAGCAGTTTGGTATAGTAAGCAGGCGATCATGACAAAGATGTCAGGGTATGCCGGATGTTGGCAAGGATAGCCAACAAACTATGTTGACATCTATACACAAAGGAGCAGATATCATGATCGTCGTAATGAAGGCGCATTGTGACGCAAAGGACGTCGAACGCGTCCTCACATTTCTTGAAAACCACGGTTTGAGCGGTCATCCCTCCAGCGGGGTTGAGCGTACCGTTATTGGTGTGCTTGGTGGGGTTGGTCCTTCTGGTACACCAGGAAGTATTGGTGGTATCAACCCCTCACTGGGCGAGGCCTTAGAGAGCCTGCCCTCTGTCGAGTCGGTATTGCGGGTCTCAAAACCGTATAAACTCGCCAGCCGCGAATTCCATCCAGAAGATACACAGGTTGATGTGCCTGTCCCCTGTGTTGCCGACGGCGTAGTCCATGTCGGTGGCAGCGAAGTTGTGATGATGGCGGGTCCTTGTACGGTCGAAAGCGAAAAACAACTCATGACTACCGCCAGTGCCGTACGTAGCGAGGGTGCCGTTATTCTACGGGGAGGTGCTTTTAAGCCTTCAACCTCACCATATGGCTTTCGAGGTATGGGCGAACAAGGTTTGAAGTTGCTGTCAAAGGCTCGCTCTGAGTTCGGCATGGCTGTGATTACTGAGGTGATGACCCCCACCGATGTCGACCTTGTCTGTGAATACGCTGACATTTTGCAAATCGGTACACGCAATATGCAAAACTACATGCTACTTGATGAAGTTGGTCGCACCAATAAGCCAGTTGTGCTTAAACGTGGTATGTCTGCGACCATTGAAGAGTGGCTCCTGGCGGCAGAATACATTCTCGCCGGGGGCAATCGCAACGTGATTCTTTGTGAGCGTGGTATTCGTACCTTTGAGAAGGTGACGCGTAACACCATGGATATCAGTGCCATTCCTTTAATTAAGCACCTTTCACACCTGCCGATCATCTCAGACCCCAGCCAGGGTACAGGTCGTCGCGATCTGGTGACCCCTATGTCACTGGCATCAATTGCTGCTGGCACCGATGGTCTGCTTATCGAAGTCCATCCCAATCCCGACGAAGCTTTGAAGGATGGCGCTCAATCCTTGACCATTCAACAATTCCAGGCTTTAATGCCCCAGATACAGTCTGTAGTCCATGCTATTGGCCGTGCTGTGGTGACGAAGTAGGTCGTAACCTATCTTCTCTTTGATATTTTCTACCTTGTGAACTCGTGACATGCCATTCGTCTTGTACAGATCAAATAGGCCAGTTGAGGTTAAATCTCAACTGGCCTATTTGATCTGTAACGGCTAATTCATCTCCCAAAATCTTTTAAGTTGCACGTCTATTACTCAAATGAATGCAAAATAAGTAGTTCGAACTAAATACAAAATGAGTACAAATGAAATTGTGAAGTTAGTAGTAGTGCAAGCTTTTCTCCTTGAATGGACAAATGAGGAGTTGGACGTATGACAGATACAACACAGACAACAACTACTAGCACTATATATGCTGATGCTGTGCTTGAAGGTGGCGGTGTGCGGGGCATTGGGCATGTAGGAGCACTGATGACCGCTGAAAAACTCGGCTACAAATGGGCCAATATCGCGGGGACCTCAGCGGGCGCTATCGTTGCATCTCTGCTCGCCGCAGACTACACGGCTGCCGAAATGTTCGATATCATGAGCCAGGTCGACTACAAATGTTTTGCCGATAATGCTGGCTTTAACTGGTTTTACTTGAAAGATATCTACGCTATGTTGGCGCAGGGGGGTATCCATACAGGACAATACATCGAAGATTTCATCCGTGAAAAGCTTCGGGCGAAAGGTATACAAAAATTTGGTGATCTGCTGGTGAAGGGGCAGGAAGATGATCCGCGCCTGCGCTATCGCTTGACCGTCATTGCTTCCGACATCACGACAGGGAGAATGTTGCGCTTACCTCATGATGCGCATTTTTATGGTCTTGATCCCGATGAAATCGACGTTGCACGAGCAGTTCGTATGAGCGCAGGCATGCCGTTTTTTTATATACCAGTTGCCCAGCAGCATGTCGATGGTAGTATCAGCCGTATTGTCGATGGAGGGTTGCTCAGCAACTTTCCCATCGGGATCTTCGATGAGGGTGAAGAGCCAGAACGTCCCACCATTGGTTTCCGCTTTATAGACCCGGTGACGCCCAGTGCCGATACTCAACCCTTACTGTTCAAACCCGTAAACAATACCTTTGAAATCCTCTCGTCCTTAGTCAATACTTTGCTTAGTGCAAGTGACAGGATCTATATGGAGGATCACACATACGTACGCACCATTGGCATTCCCGTCAATAACATCGGTTTGACAAAATTTGACTTGAGTAAAGAAGATGTACAGCAGCTCTGTCAAAATGGACAGAAAGCCGCAGAAGACTTCTTTGCCACCTGGGATTTTGATGCCTACAAAGTGGCGTATCGCAGTAATAACTATATCCCATCACGTCAGGAGCGACTACACGCAGACATGAAACTTATTAGAAGTGTTTCACTACAGCTCAAAAACATCAATGAGCAACCGCAAGGAGCAGCCTGAAATATAATCCATGTTTCATCAACCCGCTCCATGTTATCGCAACCGCATGTAGTACATAATGCGTCCACCATTCGCGGTAAGTGTCTGTGTCCCAGTTCATGTGAAGTATGCATCCATCGTTCTGAGCTTGCATGACTGGGATCACTGCCCGGCAGCAGAGAAACGTACTGGCTCACTCTTCGTGATGTAGCGGCCTGCGGTAGTACGCCATCTGTGTTGGAGCCTCTTCCACACCTACCATAATAGAGTGGAGACGCGCAATATCATACGCCTTTAGTTGATTGGATAGCTCGTCACAAATATATTCAGCCAAACATTCGGCCGATGAATTATCAATTGGCAATTCAACGACATCGCTACGAGGAAACACATAGCGTTTGTCTTGAAACTGAATCTCCCAGCTATCAGGTGCTTCAATCAGCCGCAGGTGAGGATTATACAGGGGTAATAAGAAGCGATGATTTAGTTTTTGACATATCTCGCGTGTTAGACGCTTCAATATCGTAAAATCAAAAACCAGGTGATCGTCATTGAGCGTACCTTCGATCTCTACCAGTACGCCATAGTTATGCCCGTGTAGGCGTTCACATTTGCCTCCAAAAGTGATAAAGTGCGCCGAGCTAAAGCGTAGATAGCCACCTTCTACCTTGACTTTGCGTAAGATCTGCTCATTTGTCATAAATAATACCCTTTCTCCCTGAATGACTCAACTTTTAAGTCTTTCTGCGCCTACCTTAGAACCCTTATACCTCTCACATAATACCTATATTGTTCATCAGCATACCACAAGCAAACTCTATGCACGTAACAGAGATTAGAGAAAATAACTGCTCTACTCTATTGGCTAATTGTGCCTATCTATCCCAGCTCTTCTTTGTTGGCAGAAATGTGAATGTGTGTAAACGTGTAAACTAGCTACCTGGACATGTTTTGTTTCTGGCTGTTATACTATAGTAGTGCTAGCAGGAGCTTTTCCTGCATTTCAAAGAAGGATTTTAGGAGAAACTACTATGACAGTTGCCGAGAGTTTCGAAGCAATGCCTAGCATACTTAATCCCGCGGCGGCAGCAGGCATGAACAAAGTTTTCCAATGGAATATCACAGGAGACGAGGCGGGGAAATGGGCTTTGCAAATCGCTAACGGCGAAGGTAAGATTATTCCTGGCGGTGTTGAAAAACCTGATATCACTTTCACTGTCAGTGATAACGATTGGCTTGCCATTTCAGAAGGTAAATTGGATCCTATGAATGCCTTCATGACCGGTAAACTCAAAGTAGCTGGCGATATGATGCTTGCTATGAAGGTACCTAATCTCTTTCCCGCCAGGCGATAATCTCAGGCATATTAGTTGACCTGATTCCCTTTTCCACAAGAGTAGGTTTTATGTCATATAAAATATGATAAATACCTACTCTATAGAGCTTGCCTGTTGCTGTTGGATACACCATTACATCATGGTTACACTTGCGCTCCCTTACGTCCTATGGTATACTCAGGATGACTAACTATGTCTTTGCCCGGCACTATTGGAAAGTACGGCAATCCGTAGAAAGGCGTCTGATATGGCCCTTAGGAGCGATGAACTACACTACAACCTGCAACACCTCAATGGAATGTTGACCACTCATGAAGCCGCTAAACAACTCGACCTCAGTTACTGGCATTTTATGCACCTCGTGGAAGCTGGACGAATCCCAGGTGTGCGCGTTGTTGACCGCTGGCTCTTCTCTCCCGTTGATTTAGATGATTATAGACGTAGTAAGTATGGCGAACTAGAAGATATGGCCAGGACGGCCTTAGAACATCCGGGTGTAGGTCTGACAGAAAAGCAAGAAACCATTTGTCGATATTTAGTCAATAGTGAGCGACCCTCGCACATAGCCCGCAAACTTCAACAATCCCGCCAGGCAGTTCACTCACAAATAACCCTGATACGCGAAAAAGTCACCCGTATTCAATCCCCCAATTCCAATAGCCCGCAGTCAAACTCCGAAACCCCCCATCGCACCTCTCGCAGCAAAAAAGATCCCTTCCCCTTAAAATCTCCTCCTAATTAAGCCTTTCACATTCAATATAATCCGACGCTCTTGCCCTACGTACCGACCAACCAGCATTAATTGTTGATATTAATTAACATTCATGCTATCATTAAGCGTAGCAAAAACATTATCGTGCAAAAGCAAACAACAGGTGATATGGAACTCTACTCATTATGAGTAGAGTTCCACTCTTTGAAGATCCGTTGACGTTCGGCTTGTTTCAACAGTGGCAGCGTAGTAAAGCGCTGCTTAGAATAGGAAGGAGCCCTTCATGCAGACCCCATCAGATCAAACCGGGGGCGATAATACGTATGTCCTCGATGCAGAAAGCGGAGCAGAAATGGCGCGTCTTACGCATCAGCATCAGATTGTCACCAAGTTTATGGATGGCCCCTTGCCAGCGAGCATCAAACTTCCTCAGAATAGTGACATTCTAGATATCGCATGTGGGCCTGGAGGCTGGGTGCTGGATGTGGCTTATGAGCGTCCCAAAAGTCAGGTGGTCGGCATCGATATCAGCCAGAAGGCTATCGAGTATGCGCTTGCACGAGCATATTCACAGAGATTAGAGAATAACACCACCTTCTTGCGTATGGACGCAACAAAACGACTGGACTTTCCAGATGCCAGCTTTGATATGGTCAACGCCCGGTTTCTGATCGGCTTCATGATACCGGAAGCCTGGACCAGTTTTGCGCAAGAATGCAGACGCATTACCCGTCCCGGCGGATATATCCGCTTGACGGAATGTGATGATATGGGAACCACTACCAGCCCGGCTTTTGAGAAACTGTGGGGAATGACCGCCAGCGCTTTCAAGAAAGCCAGGCGGAGTTTCTCTCCCGAAGGTCGCAACTTCAATATTACCCCTATGTTAGGGCAATTTCTGCAGCATGCCGGATATACGAATATTCAGACCATACCACACGTGATAGATTGGTCTGCCGGAGCAGAGGAACATGAAAGCATGTTTCAGGATTGGATGATCGGCCTGCAATTACTTCAACCCTTGCAGACGAAAATGGGCGTAACAACCCAGCAGCAAGCTGAGGAGTTGCACCGCTTAGCTCTGGCAGAAATGATGTTGAATGATTTCCGTGCTCTGTGGTACTTTGCTTCTGTTATTGGTCAACTACCCTCCTGAACACTCAACGCACCGCGACATACACACGAGGGTCAGTACCGACTGACCCTCGTGTGTATGTCGTGCTAATGTGATTTGTATTAATTCCCTGTGTTGGCTACTTCGCACATCCTTTCACAAAACAAACATAAAAACAGAGGAGCGTTCCCGCTCTCCTGTTCACTACCCATTACTTATAAGCATCGAGGCATGGATATGAACCATCAAACCAACACGGGCTCGGACGGAGCCTTCAGGAGCCATCCTGAGAAGCCCTCGGCTTGAGCTGTAGGGAGTCGTCACCGTTCTGGTTTGACCCAGATACCGCGCTCGTGCATCAGGTCAATCTGCTTTTGAATGACCTTCTCATGGTATTCAGCGTGCTTCATCGGTTCACGATCCAGGTAGAGATTCTTGGGGTAGATAGGTTGCTCATAAATGATCTGGTAGAGTTCGGTCCGTAAATCCTTCATCCAGTTATCCCATTGTGCGCGAGCGCGGTGATCTCTGAGGGCTTCAATGTCAATGACACCTCCAACGTAGGTTGAGCCTGCGCCATAGTCTTGTCTACCAACGATCATGCCTTTGTAGTTGATGATGAAGGAGCGGCCACCAAAGGTATCGATGGGTGTATCTTCTTCAGGGAAAAGATAATACGTTCCCATGTTGGGCGCGACAACGTAGATGTTGTTATCGAGGGCACGGGCGCGGCTCTGAATTTCAAATATCTCATTGCCGGTAGCAGGATGGGGATAGGAAGCTCGATAGACCACTTCGGCGCCATTCATGGCGAGAGCACGTGCATTTTCAGGGTAGGATCCCTCATTGGCCATCATGATACCCAGACGCCCGATCTCCGTATCTACCACAGGCCAGAAGGCGTCGAGAGTGCGATTGTAACGGTCTACCCACCAATCCCAGATGTCGTGAGGACAGACGGAGTGCTCAACGGGGAAGAGCGGCGAGACCTTGTAATGCCGCAAGATCACTTCACCTTCTGGATCGAGGATAAAGCCGACATTGAAATAGCGGTCTTTTATTTCAGGGTGATGGGCTTTGGCTTGAGCTATGATAAAGGCGTTGTACTGTTTAGCGATTTTCCCGAGTTCTTCAGTCTCCGGCCCTGGAATGTCAATCGCGCACTCCCGAGCGAAAGTGACATGATCGACGTCAAGTACTTCATCGTTGAACCCTTGAAGTGCTCCTTCAGGAAAGGCAATCAATCGAACAGGAAGGTCAAGACTAGAAAGCCAGGAAGCGGCCTTAACGAGATGTTGCAGGTGTTCGAGGTTGCGTTTGATATCATCGCGTTTGCGGATGCCTCGCACGGTGGGGATGAGTCCGACAGCAGTATAGGGCTTAATCATAGGTTGCTCCTTTGGTGTGTCAAAGACTTCAATACCAGAAGAGAATCGCCCTGGTAACCGCCAAGGGCGATTCCGTATCTGCAACGACTACGCTATTATATCACTCCTCCCCTGGAATATCATGGGATTATCGACGTCAACTGCCCATATGAGGAAGTGAAATTGTGCCTGCATTGATTGGTGGATGAAGCTAGCGCTAGCCCCTGCCCTGAAGAGGATTTTTTATTGGTGAAGACTGTGCTTGACGTCGATAATAGAGGTTGTATAGAATCAAAGGAGGACACGAGCGATTAGAAAGCCAGGATGGTATAAAAATGAAAACGGAAGAGACGCTAAGCGCAACAGTTGAGGAATATTTAGAGACAATCTACAATATGATCATGGAAGATGAACAGGTGATTGGCGCGCGGCTGGCACAGAAATTCCGTGTTGCCCCCCCCACAGTCACTGAAATGCTTAAACGTTTAGTGCGTGCTGGCTATATAGAGATGGATAATAAACGACAAGTGACGCTGACTGAGGCCGGCAATCAGTCAGCAGAAGCTGTGTTACGCCGTCATCGACTGACAGAACGGTTCCTGGTAGATATGTTGGGTATGCAATGGCACCAGGTACATGAGGAGGCTTGCCGACTTGAACATTTTATCTCTGGCGCAGTAGAAGCCCGCGTTATCACTACTCTCCATAATCCTACTACTTGCCCTCATGGTAATCCCATACCAGGCTCCGTACCCAATGCCCGTAGTTATCTCAAGGATCGCCATGCTCTACGACTTTCAACCGTAGCAATTGGAGAGACAGTCACGATTCTTTGCATCTCGGAAGTTGTTGAAGACGAAGAGGCGCTAATTTTGTATATGCATGAAAAAGGACTCACTCCTGATACACATTTGACCGTGCTTGCCCATGGTAATGTCGCCTGCTCTGAAGAAGATGAAGTTTTTAAAGTATTGGTTGAGAGACGTGAGGAGTGTATAAGTAAAGCATCTGCAGCAAAAATTTGGGTGACACGCTGAACAGACACTTGTAGACGTTCCTGCTGAACACCTTCTACTACGGGATTTGCATAAAGAAAAAAACTTTTGAACAACCCTTGACTCTGTATATTAGGTTATGCTAATATCTGAGTAGGTTAGTAGGGATTAGCGATGGTAGTAGCAAGCACAAAAAAATCTCTCTGAGAAAAAGGTTGTTCAGCGTATGATAGCAGCATTTGTACTCTTCCTTCGTGAAGGGCTTGAAGCAAGCCTTATAGTCAGTATCCTCTTTGCGGCCCTACGCCAACTTGGTCAGACACGACAAACTCGTGCTGTGTGGGTTGGCGTTATTCTTGCCGTCCTGGTCTCGTTGCTTGGTGGTATCGCTCTCTATGTCACGATTCATGACTATGTTGGCTCGACCTTCCAGACTGTCTTTGAAACCATTACGTATCTCCTGGCGGTAATATTGCTTACTACCATGACTTTCTGGATGCAGAAGCATAGTCGTTCCTTGAAGAAGGATATTACTGCTAAAGCCAGTATCGCCGGTTCTGGTTTAGGATTGGGATTGCTTGCGTTTACCACTGTTGGGCGCGAAAGTCTGGAAACGGCCATATTTACCCTCGCCTTTGCCTTTCAAACGAATGGATTATTGCTGCTGTTAGGTGCTGCACTGGGCTTGTTAGTATCGGTGGGGCTGTGTGTGCTGATTTATCGCCTGGGTTATAAACTCGATTTTCGTGTATTCTTCCGTGTGATGGGTATCGTCTTACTCTTCTTTGCCGCGGGTCTACTAGGGGATGCCGTGCAAAATATGCAGCAACTTGGCTGGCTTCCCTTTGGCACAATGCCTCTCTGGAACACGGCTCACCTGCTACCTGAAGCTAGTACATTAGGTGATATTTTACACAGTTTCCTGGGGTATGCTGAAGCACCAACGATCTTGCAAGGCTGCCTTTATATGCTGTACTTGCTCGTGTTCGGCTTTATCTTTGTGCGTATGACCCGTAAGCCTCCCACCGGAAAAATGCGAAAAGCAGATAACAATAGTACGAGCCCTACTATTACTTCAAGTGCTTTACATAGCGGCGTTTAGAGCTTCTTCAAGAAAAGTGCATACTAT
>WNFM01071474.1_pt1 | contig 31374 bp, 29 predicted proteins | sample 5400271 | NCBI WGS metagenome assembly WNFM01 (sample SAMN13153352, study PRJNA577476) | soil metagenome | isolation source: 60 cm saprolite on Douglas fir-dominated hillslope | place: USA:California | collected 2013-09-17 | reverse complement strand
TTGACAGAATAAGAAATTCGCGCTGACTCACCAGCCAGAATTTCACAAGCGGCCCATGCGCAACGCGCATGGCTATTTTTATATTTCAAAACAATCGGTTGCGCGTTTCGTTCAGAAATACCAATCGGCATTTGGCATCGCCAACGATAGCAGGATCGCGAGACATTTTAGGTATCCAGACCTGAGAGCCCATGCGACTCGGCGGCCAAAGACGAGACGGGATCGGCTGTCGATTCCATCGCACGGATGACGGATGTCAGTGCTGACGCGTCGCCTGCGCCAAGGACAGGTGGGCATCGCTGTCTCGCAAGGTGCCCGCAGCCGGTGCGATCGGCAGATTGGTGACCGGGCAGGCAGTTCGGAGCCGGTCATGGAAATCTTTCAAGGCCACCTCATAGGTCGAGAGCGGCCCGGCTTCATAACCCCGCGAGGAGAGGCCAAGCTGCACCCGTTCGCAAAGGTCGCGATCCTCGGCGCCGACCTGGCGGTTGATGCGACCATTGAGGTAGCGCAGGACCTTCTGCTCGCGGTTCTCGTTCGGCCGGCGATAGATCGGATAGCGCACGAAGCATGTCTCGGCACCGCGCGGCAAGAACTGAAAGACATCCATGCTGTCGGGATAGATGTCGATGCCCATATTGGGTGGCATCGAGAAGGTTTCTTCCGGCAGATCGGTCAGGACATCCGGCGCCATCTGCTGATAGGTGCGCTCTACCCAATTGGGCGATAGCTTGTCCTTGAGGACACTCTTGCTGCCGGCGACGCCATGCTCGTTCATGAATCCCGTCAGGTCATTGTCGAGCATGCGGTGATAGCCGGGATGGCCGATCGGAATGTGATAATTCTCGAGATTGTTGTCGACGCCGACCTTCCAGTTGCAGCGCCAGGTATCGGTCCAAGGCTCATCGACCGGCACCATTTCCTCCAGGCGATAATCGGCAACGAGATCGACGTAATCGCCCCACATTTCCTTGAGGCTCGGCCCACCGGGAATGACGCGGATGAAGACCATGCCGAGGATCACTTCGATCCCCACCGGCTTCAATCCGAACTGCTTCTTATCGAGGCTGGGGAAGGTCTGTTCCGAGGGGACACCGGAGAGGCTGCCATCGAGATTATAAGACCATGCATGATAGGGGCAGGTGATGCGATGCTTGCAATTGCCGCTGCCATCGAGAAGTTTCGAGCCGCGGTGCCGGCAGACATTGGTGAAGGCCCGCAGCACCTGATCCTTGCCACACATCACGATGATCGAATCGCGCATCAGATCGAGGGTGGCGAAATCGCCCGGCTGTCTCACCTGATTAATGTGGCAGACGAATTGCCAGGTGGACAGGATCAGACGTTCATATTCGAGCTCCAGCAGTTCCCGATTGCGATAGGTCCAGGCCGGCAAGGCGCGGGGCAGGTCGCTGCCATCGATGGTGCCGGTGTTGATCCGGATGGGGGCGATTGCTTGGGCTGCGGTCATGATCCGATCTCCTCTCTCGCTGACTGATCCGATGCGCTCAACGCTGTGGTCAGAAGTGGCGCTGGTCTTTTGCTGGCCTGATACGCGGATTGATTAAGTCGCCATCCGCTGCCTGCGGCGGCGTTTCTCCTCTAGGGGCGCTGGAAATGCTGGGGGTACAATCCCGCCAGAAAAGCGTGATTGATGCGCCGGGCATGGGCGCGGTCATAGCCGGCGCCGGCAATCATGATATCCTGCCATTGACCATCCAGCAGCCCGGCCATGGCCAAAGCGACGGCCTCGGCATCGAGGTGGGTGTAGTTGCCGACCTCGATGAGATCACGCATCAGCTTGGTGAGATCGGTCTGATAGGCGGCATCCAAGATGCCGACCCGCTGCAGATAGACGTCACGCGATTGTGCCTCGCCCCAGAAGGCCGACCAGACGGCAATGCGATCAGGATCACTGACCTTCGGATCGAGCGAGACATCGACCAGGGCGGTGAGGGCAGCAACCGGATCATCGCCGGCGGTCAACAGGGCTTGGCGGCGCGCTACCTCGAAATCGCTGGCGACCAGCTCCAGCGCAGCGACCAGCAGGGCGTCCTTGCTCTTGTAATGCAGGATGACGGCACCGACCGAGACACCGGCAGCCGCGGCAACGCGCTGGACCGTGGTGCCAGAGAGGCTGAACCGGGCGATGGTGCGGATGGTGGCATCGAGGATCGCGGCATGGGTACGTTCGTGATTGCGCTGGCCGGTGCCGCCACGGTCGGTCTTCGCCTCGATCTTGCTCTGGTCAATGATGGCTTGGATGGCTTGCACAGCGGAGCCTTTTTATAAATGAATGTTCATTCATTAAATGAACAATATGTCAGCACCATCCGATGAGTCAAGCCGAGTCACAACGCCGACAGGGCGAGGACACCATTCAGGCGCAAAATAACATAGATATATCAATATGTTAATTTTGCGTGCTATGCCTGCCGGGGCTGCGGCCAGGACGCGATCCGGAAACCTCGCTTGTCGGCGCGAGGAAGATCCGCTAAGCCGATCAGCGTCGCCAATGCAGGACGCGTCGGCGGCAACGTTCTCAGGGCGGGGTGCAATTCCCCACCGGCGGTAACTGCCTTCGGGCAGAAGCCCGCGAGCGCTTTGGCCCCGCCTTGACGGGCAGGGCCAGGGGTCAGCAGATCCGGTGTGATTCCGGGGCCGACGGTCATAGTCCGGATGAAAGAGAACGGGATATCAACTGCATGAGGGTGCCGGCCTCGTCATGGATAACCCGTTGCCCTGATTCCCAGGTCCCATGGTTGAGGAACCAAGATGAATCAGAGCCTGTCGACTACCCCATCTTCCACCACATCGCATGCCAGCAGCGTTGGCTCGGACCGCATCGCCTTCATTCAGGCGAGCTGGCACAAGGACATTGTCGATCGCTGCCGTGACTCGTTTCTCGCCGAGATCGCCAAGCTCGGCATTGCCGCGGACCGGATTGACATCATTGCCGTACCGGGTGCTTTCGAGATTCCGCTGCAGGCGAAATTACTGGCCCGGACCGGCCGTTATGCCGCGATCGTCGGCGCCGGCCTGGTCGTCAATGGCGGCATCTATCGCCATGAGTTCGTCGCCCAGGCGGTGATCAGCGGCCTGATGCAGGTGCAACTGGAAACCGAAGTGCCGGTCCTGTCAGCGGTGCTGACGCCGCATCACTTCCATGATCATGCCGAGCATCACCAGTTCTATTTCGACCACTTCGCCATCAAGGGTGCTGAAGTGGCGCGGGCCTGTGCCGCGACGATTGCCAACCTGCAGCCGTTGAAGCAGGCGGCGGCGTAAGGCGTGCTATAAAAAGATCTGGCGCCAGTGATGGCGCCAGATCTGCTTATACTTGATGGTCCCTGCCGCGAAGCGAGCTGGCTCAGGTGAGCTTGCCCTCGGCGACCTTGCGCAGCAGGAAGTCGCGGAAGACCTGGATGCGCTTCGAGGACCGGAGTTCTTCGGGATAGACGAAATAGCTGTCGATCCGCGGACCTTGGAGCTCGGGCAGGATGCGCACCAGGCTGGTCGATTCCTGCGCCATGTATTCCGGCAACGAGGCGAGGCCGAGGCCGCTTTGCACCGCGCGGAGGATCGCATAGACACTGTTGACTTTGAGGATCGGCCGACGCTGATTGGTGTCGCGCTTGCCACCGGCCCGCAACAGCCAGTCGATATCCTGGACCGGCGGTTTCGTCGTGTCATCGCCGTAGACGATGATGCGATGGCTGTCCAATTCCTCGGGACTCTTTGGAATGCCATGCCGCTTGATGTAGGCGGGCGAGGCATAGACGTTGAGATGCACTGTCATCAGATGGCGCTGGATGAGTTCCGGCTGGCGTGGCGGCGCCATGCGGATCGCCACATCGGCCTCGCGCATGGAGAGATCAAGCTCGCGATCTTCGAGGACGAGATCGACCTGCACATCGGGATAGAGCTCGATGAACTCGCCCAGCACCGGCGTCAGCCAGGAGGAACCGAAGGCCTGGGTGGCGGTCACCTTCAACTGCCCTTTTGGCTTGTCCTTGCTCTCCGTCAGCTGGGCTTCGGCCATTGCCAGTTTGGAAAAGACTTCATGGGCTGTCCGATACAGAAGCTCGCCTTGTTCAGTCAGGATTAGACCGCGGGCATGGCGATGAAACAGCGCAACGTTCAGACTTTCTTCCAGCGAGCTGATCTGCCGCGAGACGGCAGACTGGCTCAGATTCAGCGTTTCTCCCGCATGCGTGAAGCTGCCAGCCTCGGCCACGGCATGGAAGATGCGCAGTTTATCCCAATCCATTTGATCACCGATCGGCCGTGTCGGCCATGTTGACGGCCCGGCGCTATTCTGCCGCGGCCGCGTGTTCCCCCTCATTGGCCGCCAGGAAGCGCTCGACTTCCAATGCCGCCATGCAGCCCATGCCGGCCGCTGTCACAGCCTGCCGGTAGACTTTGTCTTTGACATCGCCGGCGGCAAAGACGCCGGGAATGCTGGTTGCCGTGCTGTCCGGCTTGGTGATCAGATAGCCTTCGTTGTCGAGCGGCAGCTTGCCTTTGAACAGCTCGGTCGCCGGGCTATGGCCGATCGCCACAAACAGGCCATCACACGGGATCTCGCTGACTGCACCCGTTTTGACGTTGCGGATCTTCACGCCGGTGACACCGGCCGGATCGCCGCCGCCGAGCACCTCATCAACGGCACTGTCCCAGACCACCTGGATCTTGGGGTTGCGGAACATCCGGTCCTGCATGATCTTTTCCGCCCTGAGATGGTCGCGGCGATGGATCAGCGTTACCTTGGTCGCGTGATTGGTGAGATAGATCGCTTCTTCGACAGCGGTATTACCGCCACCGACGATGCAGACCTCGCGCTCGCGGAAGAAGAAGCCGTCGCAAGTGGCGCAGGCCGAGACGCCGAAGCCTTGGAATTTGCGTTCAGAGTCGAGACCCAACCAGCGCGCTTGCGCGCCGGTGCAGATGATCAGTGTGTCGCCGATATAGATATCGCCGGAATCACCGACGCAGCGAAAGGGCCGGCGGCCGACATCGACATCGACGATGGTGTCATACATCATCTGCGTGCCGACATGTTCGGCCTGCTTCTGCATTTGTTCCATCAGCCAGGGGCCCTGGATGACATCGGCAAAGCCGGGGTAGTTCTCGACATCGGTGGTGATGGTCATCTGGCCACCTGGCTGCAACCCCTGGACCAGGATCGGCTTCAGATTGGCGCGCGCGGCATAAATGGCGGCAGTATAGCCGGCCGGACCGGAGCCGATGATGAGGACTTTGCTGCGATGTTCCGTGGCCATGGAGTTTCCGAGATAGCATAACTATTGGTCGAGAATCCGGCGAGGCACTGCAATTAAAAGCGCCGAATCCGGTGGTGAGATACAGTTTTGGTAACATAAGGGCGTGGCCGGCGAGATACAAGGCAACAGGCGTTGTCTTGCCCGCGACGAGCGGTATCCTGCTCAAGCAGGCGGCCCTGGCGAACTGCGAATAAAAGCGCCACCGGCACACCAGATCCCTTGTTGGCAGTGCAGCAATAGTAATATAGTTGCGCAAAACAGGCGGCCAAACAGGGGTTTTATTTCATGCGCCGGGCAAAATTGGACAAGATCGATCTACGCATCCTTGCCGATCTGCAAGCCGATGGCCGCATGACCAATGTGGATTTGGCCGAACGGGCAGGAATCTCGGCGCCGCCTTGCCTGCGTCGGGTGCGTGCCCTGGAAGAGGCCGGCTTTGTGCGCGGCTATCATGCCGAGGTCAATCCCGAGGCCTTGGGCTTCGGTGTCACTGTTTTTGCCCATGTCGGCCTTAACAGTCAGGCGGAGCATGACCTCAAGGCCTTCGAAGCCTTGGTACAAACCTGGCCCCTGGTCCGCGAATGCCACATGCTGGCGGGCGAGACGGATTTCCTGCTGAAGATTGTTGCCCATGACTGGGACTCGTATCAGAAATTCCTCACCACCAATCTGACGCCGGCGCCCAATGTCAGCCATGTCAAATCGGCGCTGGCGATTCGCACCAGCAAGCTGCAGCCGGGCGTCCCGATCGAGGTCGATGAGCCTGGCGAATCGGCAGCCGCGAAGCGCCTGGCCGAGGCCCGCGCCACCCCCTGACCAGCAGCGCGTTTCAGTCCTTACCGTGATCGGCCTCGCCGCGTTTGATCCTGCCCTTGGGTTGGGCTGTCGCGCGCAGCCGTTTGTCTGGCGTTGCTGAGCCGGCCATCCGAGCCGGTCGCGATTTGAGTCGGCCGATTTCCGCTTCCAATTCTGCGATACGCGCCAGCATGGCAGCATGCGCTGCCTCGACCTCGTCGACGGTGAAGAGCTGCGGAATATAAGCCGGGCAATTGACATCCCAGGCCTCGACGGCGATGCGGATGGCGCGGCGCAGGGGCTTGCGCCAAGTCTTCGGCGTGACCAAGGCCAGCAAGCTCTCGTCATGTTCGACGATCTCGGCCCGCCCCCAGATCTTCAATCGCTGGCGCTGAGCGTAATCCATGAAGAACAGTTGCACCCGCGGATTCTCGCTGAGATTGCCGAGCGTGACGTATTGCTTGTTGCCTTCGAAGTCCGCGAAGGCCAGGGTCTGGCTGTCGATCGTCTTGATGAAGCCGGGCGGGCCGCCGCGATGCTGAATATAAGGCTGGCCGGCAGCCGAGGCACTGGCGAGATAGAACGAGATGCGGCTGGCGAGATAGGTTGCGAGCGCCGGCGTGACAGTGTTACGGCCGCTACTGCGCTGCAGGTCGGCATTGATCTCGACCGCCTTCATCTTGCGCTGCATCGCACGGACGGCAGGGCTATAGGCGATTTCGGTGAAATTCCTGGCCATGATGCGACGGGCTACCGGCGACCGATTGCGGAACGCTCAAGCTAGAACGAAGTCACGGATCTGCCAAGGCCGCGATACCGTCAGATTGCGCTGATACACGACCATCGCTTGACGGCATTGGTCCGTGGCATGCTATTCAACTTCTATCTGTCCGGACGCGAGAGCCGGCAGTTTCAAATGGGGGAGGTTTCCAGATGTTCATTCGTAAGATGGCTTTGGCCAGCGCCGGCGCCGTGGCGCTGTTTTCCGCCAGTCTTGGTTTAGCGCGAGCCGCCGATATGGTGACGGTCGATGTCACCGCGATTGTGCAGCACCCGGCCCTTGATGCGGCGCGCGACGGCGTCAAGAAGGCGCTGGAAGATGCCGGCTTCAAGGACGGCGTCAATCTGACGTTCCATTATGAGAGCGCCCAGGGCAACCCGGCGACGGCGACCCAGATCGCGCAGAAATTCGCCGGTGAGGCGCCCAATGTGATCGTGGCGATTGCGACGCCATCGGCCCAGGCGGCCGCAGCCACCACCCAAGATATTCCGATCGTCTTTACCGCGGTCACCGACCCCCTGGGCGCCCAGATCGTCAAGAATCTGGAGAAGCCCGGCGGCAATGTCACCGGCATTTCCGATATGTCGCCTTTGGCCGACCACTTGAAGCTGATCAAGGAAATCGTGCCAGGGGTGAAGACCCTTGGCGTCCCCTATAATCCGGGTGAAGCCAATGCCGTCACCTTGCTCACTGCCTTGAAGAAGATGGCGCCGGATTACGGCGTCAGCATCGTCGAGGCAGCGGCCACCAAATCCTCGGAAGTACAGGGTGCCGCCCAGAGCCTGGTCGGCAAGGTCGATGTCATCTATGTGCCGACCGACAATACCATCGTGTCGGCGCTGGAAGCCGTCATTGCCGTTGGCAAGGAAAACAAGCTGCCGGTCTTCTCCGGCGATACCGACAGCGTCACCCGCGGCACCATCGCCTCGATCGGCTTCGACTATTTTCAGGTCGGCTTGCAAACCGGCGCCGTGGTGGTTCGTGTGCTGAAGGGCGAAAAGCCCGGTGACATCGCCGTGCAGAACGCCTCGGGCACCGATCTCTTCGTCAATCCGAAAGCGGCCGCTTCCATGGGTGTCACCCTTCCGGACGCGATCGTGAAGCGGGCGAAGAAGGTCATCGAGTGATCCAGCCGATCGACGGGGTAGCACCTTGATTAACGGGACCCCTGGCCATCAGCCAGGGGTCTTGTCGTATGTGGCAGCGCAATATGAGTCGGCTGGCGGTTGCTTGGCCGCAATTGAGGGCTTCACAGGCCTGTCGCCGGGCGATATCAGCTAGATCATCATTCCTGACACCGGAGATCGAAATGCTGGCTGGATCAGCGGGGCCCAGAGCGGGCAGATGGGCGGCGTCACTCGACGCGTTGGCGTCAAGCGTTAGGATCGGATCACAGGCATGAGCATGATTGCCTTGATCGGTGCGATCGAAGTGGGGCTCGTCTATGCTCTGGTGGCACTGGGCGTCTTCCTCTCCTTCCGCATCCTGAATTTCCCCGATTTGACCGTCGATGGCAGTTTCCCGCTGGGGGCAGCCGTTGCCGCGACCCTGATCACTGTCGGCTGGGATCCCGTTTCCGCCACCATCATCGCCATCCTGTCCGGCGCCTTGGCCGGTCTGGTGACGGCCTGGCTCAATGTGCGCTTCGGCATCCTGCAGTTGCTGGCCAGCATTCTGACCATGATCGCGTTGTTCTCGATCAATCTGCGGGTGATGGGGAAACCCAATGTCTCGCTGCTGGGGCAAAGCACCTTGATCGACTATTTCGCGGCCGTGAAGCCGGCGCTGACAAACCTCAACCTGCCGGCCCAGGCCAGCCTCAAGATGCTGGTGGTGGGGGGCGTGGTGCTGGTCGTCACCATTCTGCTCGGCCGCTTCCTCAGTTCGGAATTCGGCCTCGCCATGCGGGCAACCGGCGCCAATCCGCGCATGGCGCGGGCCCAAGGCATCGCCACCAATCGCCACATCTATTGCGGCATGGCGCTTTCCAATGCCCTGGTCGCCTTGGCGGGCGCACTCTTTGCCCAGACCGCCGGCTTTGCCGATGTGACGGTCGGCACTGGCACCATCGTGGTTGGTCTCGCTGCCGTCATTCTTGGCGAAACCATCCTGCCCAGCCGCTCCATCCTGGTGAAGCTCGCGGCCTGCGTTCTGGGGTCGATCCTCTATCGCATCGCCATCGCCCTGGCGGACGGCGCTTCTGGTCGGCATCGCGCTGATCCTGCCTGGTGCCCGCAATCCGCTGAAAGCCATGTTCCGACGCAAGCCGGAAGCGGGAGCAGCGCCATGATCACGGTCACTGCAGCGCATGTCACTTTCGGTCGCGGCACGCCGCTGGAGACCCGCGCCTTGCGTGGCCTCGATCTCACGATTCCCATCGGCGAGTTCGTCACGGTGATCGGGTCCAATGGTGCCGGGAAATCAACCCTGCTGAATGTGTTGAGCGGCGATACCGTACCGGATCGTGGTAAGGTGGAGATCGATGGCATCGATGTCACGCGCTGGTCGGCACCGAAACGTGCCGGTCTCGTTGCCCGCGTTTTCCAAGATCCAATGGCGGGTACTTGCGAAGCGATGTCGATCGAAGAGAATATGGCGCTCGCTTATGCCCGCGGTCGTCGTCGCGGCCTCGCTCTGGCGATCGATGGCCAGCAGCGCAAGGTTTTTCGCGAGCGCTTGTCGCTGCTGGGGCTGGGGCTGGAAAATCGCCTCGGCGATTCCATGGGGCTGCTATCGGGTGGTCAGCGCCAAGCCGTCAGCCTGCTGATGGCGACTTTGGCCGGCATGAAGATTCTGCTGCTCGACGAACATACGGCAGCGCTGGATCCGCGGACTGCCGATTTCGTCCTAAAATTGACGCAGCGAATCGTCGAGGAAGACCGGCTGACGGCCCTGATGGTGACGCATTCCATGCGAAACGCCTTGGATTACGGCAGCCGCACTGTCATGCTTCACGAGGGCCGGGTTGCCTTCGATATTGCCGTTGAGCGCCGTCGCAATCTGGACGTACCGGATCTGCTGGCCTTGTTCGCCAGCGTGCGCGGTGAACAGCTGGATGATGACAGCCTGTTGCTGGGCTAGCCAGACGGCGGGCGCAACAACGCTGGAAGGGGAAGAGAATGCAACGTGATGCGAGGCTGACCGAGATCGTCTCCCTGGTGCGCCAGCGCGGCTATATGTCGATTGATGCCTTGGCACAGCATTTCGATGTGACTCCGCAGACGATCCGCCGCGATATCAATGATCTCTCAGCCCAGGATCTGTTGCAGCGCCATCACGGCGGCGCTGGCCTGAATTCCAGCGTCCACAATACCGCCTACGCCGCCAGGCAAGTGCAGAATCTGTCGGAGAAGCGGCGCATAGCCGAGCTCTGTGCCACACATATTCCCGGCGACAGCTCGCTCTTCATCAATATCGGTACCACCAATGAAGAAGTGGCGCGTGCCCTGCTGCATCACAGCGGCTTGCGGATCATCACCAACAATCTCAACGTCGCCGCGATCCTGTGCGAGAATCGGTCATCGGAGGTGATTGTCGCTGGTGGCGTCGTGCGCTCCGTCGATCGTGCCATCATCGGCGAAGCGACCATCGATTTCGTCCGACAGTTTCGCGTCGATGTCGGCATTATCGGCATCAGCGGCATCGATAGTGACGGCACGCTGCTGGATTTCGACTATCGTGAGGTGCGCGTGGCGCAGGCCATTATCGAGAATTCGCGTCAGATTTTTCTGGTCGCCGATCACAGCAAGTTCGAGCGTCGACCGATGGTGCGTCTCGGTCATCTCAGCCAATTGACGGCAGTCTTCACGGATAAGACACCATCAAACGCCATCTGCGAGCTGCTGGCTCAGCACGAAATCCAGCTGCATGTCGCTGCCGACGACTAGCAAACTCGCAGCGCTTCTGGTTGTTGCCTTCAACAGTCGACTTACGCCTGACGGATCATCGCCATGATAAAGACAATCCTCATCACCGGTGGCAGCCGTGGCATCGGCCGTGCCACAGCCCTGTTGGCGGCCGCCGAGGGCTGGTCAGTTGCCATCAACTATATCGGCAATGAGGCGGCGGCTCGTGACACGGTCGCTGCCATCGAGCAGGCCGGCGGTCACGGCCTCGCCTTCCGGGGCGATGTCTCGGTCGAAGCCGAGGTGATCGCCATGTTTGATGGTGTAGAGAAGCGATTCGGGCATCTCGATTATCTGGTGAATAATGCGGCGATCGTGGCCCCTGGATCGACCTTGGCTGAAATAGATCTCGCCCGCTTGCAGCGCATGTTCGCGGTCAATATTCTGGGTGCCTATCTCTGCGCCCGGGAGGCGGCGCGGCGTCTGTCGACATCACGTGGTGGCAAAGGCGGGGCGATCGTCAACGTGTCGTCACTGGCGTCGCAACGTGGCTCGCCCGGGGAATATGTCGATTATGCCGGCAGCAAAGGCGCCATTGATTCCTTGACCATTGGGCTTGGCAAGGAGCTGGCCGCGGAGGGCGTGCGCGTCAATGCCGTGCGACCGGGCTTCATCGACACCGAGATTCATGCCAGCAGCGGCCGCCCGGAGCGCGGCCTTGTCTTCGGTGCCCGGTCAGCGATGGGGCGCGCTGGTCGCGCCGAGGAAGTGGCAGCCGCCATCATGTGGCTGCTGAGCGATGCGGCAAGCTATGTGACGGGCAGTATCATTGATGTGGCCGGGGGATCGTGACATTGTCACAACGCATTTGGCACCGTCACCGTCATCGCCTTTGACAAGGCTCTGATCACCCGGTAACGATCGGTAATCAGTCCCCGCGCGTAACCTGTTGCGATTTGAAAGGTCCGCCGTGATCCGTCTGACGATCCTCTATCCCAACAAGCCCGGCAGTCGGTTTGATTTCGACTATTATCTTAAGACCCATATGCCGATGGCAGAAAAGCTGATGGGATCGGCCTTGAAAGGCCTGTCGGTTGAGCGCGGCATCGTCGGCATCACGCCGGAGTCACCGCCGGACCACACTGCGCTCTGCCACATGCTGTTCGACTCCATGGAGGCCTTCATGGCAGCCTTCATGCCGCATGCCGAGGCACTGCAGGGTGATGTCAAGAATTATACCGATGTTGAACCAGTGATCCAGTTCAATGAGATCCTGATCTCGCGTTGACTGAGGTCCCGAAGCCATCGGCTCTGTCTCATGCTGGGCTTCATCACGGTTGGCCGCTGTGGGCTGCTGCGAAAACATCGCCCAGCATCGTGAACTCGGCGTTGCGCGCACTGGTGGCGCGCCAAGCGAGACCGATCTGGCGCCCTGGCTGATCACGCGTAAAACGCCGCGCCACCAATTCACCGCCTTTCAGCAACTGCGCGGCAACCGCCATATCGGGCAGCAAGGTGATACCAAGGCCATTGGCGGTCATTTCCACCAAGGTCGTCAGACTGGTGGCCGTGAGATCGACGGCAGGATTGCGTTGGGCGAGGCGACAGGCGCTGAGGGCCTGATCCGTCAGGCAATGCCCTTCTGCCAACAACAGTAGCGGTACGTCGGTCAGGTCCTGGAGGGTGAGGGTTGGTCGCTTGGCCAAAGCATGGTCCTGGCGGCAGACCAGTTGAAAGCGGTCCTCGAACAAGGGCAGGGTGACGGCATCGCCGCAATCATAGGGGAGGGCCAGCAGCACGACATCAAGCTGGCCGGAATCGAGCTGCGCCAACAAACGCGCTGTCTGGTCCTCGGTCAAATAAAGCTTCAGCTCGGGATAAAGCTGGCGCAATCGTGGCAAGGTGCGCGGCAGCAAAAACGGCGCAATGGTTGGAATGACGCCGAGGCGCAAGGGCCCGCTCAACGGTTTACCGGCCGCCGCAGCGATCTCCGCCAGGCTGGTGGCTTCTTGCAAGACGCGCTGAGCCTTGGCGGCAATCGTCTGGCCGAGGGCAGTGAAAACGACGCTGCGATTGGTCCGCTCCACCAGGGTGACGCCCAATTGGGTCTCCAGCTCCTTCAAGCCCGCGCTGAGCGTTGATTGCGAGACGAAGCAAGCCTCTGCCGCCCGGCCAAAATGCCGGTGCTCCAGGAGGGCGGTGAGATAACGGAGTTGTTTCAAGCTATTGATCTGCATTGGTTTCCAATGATCGAAAATATCGATTGATATATCAAATATAATTCACTTTTAAAGTCATTCAAGGGTGGTCATTCTCTGTCTCGGCCGCGACTTAAAATCATTCTAAGGAGAAAAATATGCTCACTATTGGTGATCGCTTCCCCAGCTTTGACCTGGCTGCCGTCATTTCCACTGATCCGAAGACCGCTTTCGCCCGCATCAATAACGAGAGCGATGTCGGCAAGTGGAAGGTGGTCTTCTTCTGGCCGAAGGACTTCACCTTCGTCTGCCCGACCGAAATTGCTGCCTTCGGCAAGCTCAACGGCGATTTCAATGACCGCGATACGGTCGTCTATGGTGCCTCGATCGACAGCGAATTCGTGCATCTCGCCTGGCGCCAGAACCATGCCGATCTGAAGGATCTGCCGTTCCCGATGCTGGCCGATATCAAGCGCGAGCTGTCGAGCTCGCTCGGCATTCTCGACAAGCAGGAAGGTGTCGCCATGCGGGCAACTTACATTGTCGATCCGGAAGGCATCATCCGCTTCGTGGCGGTCACTGATCTCAATGTTGGCCGCAACACTCAGGAAGTGCTGCGTGTTCTCGACGCCCTGCAGACCGATGAACTGTGCCCCTGCAACTGGCAGAAGGGCGAGGACGTGCTACAGGCCGCCTGAGCTGGTGGCAAATCGGTTTCACTGAAAGCGTCTGACCCCATTCCTTTGCCGCCGCATCATCAGAACAGGTGGCGACGGAATGGTGGTCCGAGGAAGGAAATAACCATGTCTCTCGATACCCTCAAGAACCGCCTGCCGGATTATGCCAAAGACCTGAAGCTCAATCTCTCGAGCCTTGCCGCCGAAACGACGCTGACTCAGCAGCAATTGGCCGGCACCTTCGTTGCTTCGGCACTTGCCGCCCGCAATGACACCGTCAGCCAGGCGCTGTTGGCGGAGTTTGCACCAAAGCTTGAGCCAGCGGCCTTGGAAGCGGCGAAGACTGCGGCTGCGATCATGGCGATGAACAATATCTATTATCGCTTCGTCCATCTCTCTTCGGCCAAGGACTATAAGACCCTGCCGGCAAAACTGCGGATGAACGCGCTGGCGAAGCCAGGTGTGGACAAGGCCGATTTCGAGCTCTGGTCGTTGGCGGTCTCCGCCGTCAATGGCTGTGGCATGTGCATTGATGCTCATGAGCACGAGCTGCGCAAGGCCGGGCTCTCGACCGAGCAAATCCAGGCGGCGATCCGGATTGCCGCTGTGGTGCATGCGGTGGCTTCGGTGATTGAGGGTGAAGCAGCCATCCAACAGGCCGCAGCTTGAGACGACGGATTTGACAGCGCTCAACCGACGTTAATGAATTCATCTCACGATCATCGACCGCGATGATCGTGCCGCGACGGGGTAGGCCCTCCCCCTTCCGACGCAGCTCCCCCGAACGCTCATGCCCTTGAGCTTCCGCTGCCGGAAAAGCCTCGTCGCGGCGCCCTTTTTCCGTGTTCTGGCTGCATGGCAGCAGCGCTTAACGACATAATCGGCCAAGCTGGCATCACCGGGGCAAGCTGCTATAGTCCGGCTGATCATGCCCGGCGGTCGAAATGACCGGGTCAGTTATGGCGCTGGCTGGCCTGTCATGGCCCAACCAATGCCTGTCGTTGAGGAAAAGGAGCTTCTCATGCCCAGCAATGCCAGCCTGCATCAGCGCCGCACGGCCGCGGTTCCGCGTGGTGTCGGCAACGCCTATGCGATCTATGCCAAGAGCGCGTCCAATGCCGAGATCATCGATGAGGAAGGCAAGCGTCTGATCGATTTCGCCGGCGGCATCGCCGTTCTCAATACCGGCCATTGCCATCCCAAAGTGGTGGCGGCGGTGAAGGAGCAGGTCGACAAGCTCACGCATGCCTGTTTCCAGGTGACCCCCTATGAGAGCTATATCCGCCTCGCCGAGCGCCTGAACAATCTGGCGCCGATCAGCGGCGACAAGAAGACCATCTTCCTGACCACCGGCGCCGAAGCCGTGGAGAATGCCGTCAAGATCGCGCGGGCTCATACCAAGCGGGCAGCGGTCATCGCCTTCTCCGGTGCCTTCCATGGGCGCACACTGATGGGTATGGCGCTGACCGGCAAATATGCACCCTATAAGATCGGCTTCGGACCGTTTCCGACCGATATCTATCATGTGGCCTTCCCGGATCCGGCCGCCAAGGATGGCAGTGCCGCGTCGCTGAAGGCACTCGACACACTGTTCAAGGCCGATGTCGGCCCGGACAATGTCGCTGCCATCATCATCGAGCCGGTGCAGGGCGAGGGCGGTTTCAATATCGTTCCCTTCGAATTCCTGCGGGCGATCCGCGACATCTGCACCAAGCATGGCATCGTCTTCATCGTCGACGAGATCCAGAGCGGCTTTGCCCGCACCGGCAAGATGTTCGCGATCGAGCATAGCGGCGTCGAGCCCGACCTCATCACCATGGCCAAGAGCCTGGCCGGCGGCTTCCCGCTTTCGGCCGTCACCGGCCGCGCCGAGATCATGGATGCGCCGGCGGCCGGCGGCCTCGGCGGCACTTATGCCGGCAGCCCGATCGGCTGCGCCGCGGCGAATGCTGTGCTCGATGTCATGGAAGAGGAAAAGCTGCTGGAGCGTGCCAATATCATCGGCAAGCAGATGATCGATCGCCTCAATGACATGAAGCGGCGCAACAGTTTCGGCAACCGGATTGGTGATATCCGTGGCCTCGGCGCCATGGTCGCCTGTGATCTGGTGAAGAGCGACGGAACACCGGATGCCGATCTGACCAAGGCCGTGGTCAACAAGGCCGGCGAGAATGGCCTCGTTCTGCTGAGCTGTGGCGTCAATGCCAATGTGCTGCGCTTCCTGATGCCCTTGACAGCCCCGACGGCGCTGATCGAAGAAGGCTTCGATGTTCTGGAAAAGACTATCGGCCAGGCGATTGAAGCTGCGGCGAAGATCGCCTGACCCAGATCCCTGAATGAAAAGAAGGCCGCGATGGTTTCCCATCGCGGCTTTTTTCATGGCACTTTCTGGTTAGTGTCGACCGGAGACGTGGATCAGAGCTTCGCTTTTTGATGCAGAATTTCGATCAGCTTCTGCACGTCGCCGCCGTTATTCTGAATGACGGAGGCGAATTCCTGGCGATGCGTGTCTGACAAACTCAACCCCTCGACCCGAAGATCGAGGATGTGGAAGCTGTTATCGACCGTATCGATCACCCAATCGACGCGGGTCGGTTCCTCGCCGGCGACTTGCACAATGGTGAAGGCGGTGGCATGGCCATCGCCGTCATCATGGACCCGCTTGATATCCATTTTATGGCCGGAATACTGGCCAAAACGCCTACCGTAGCTGACGGACATATAATCAGTGAAAGCGGCGATGAACTCTTTCTGCTGTTCCGGCGTTGCCTTGCGCCAATAGCCGCCAAGCACGTATTTGGAAATGGCCGGCATGTCGAAATACTTATCGAGGATCGGTCGCAATTTGGCGACACGGTCCGCGTCACTCTGTTCGCCACTCAGTTGCTGCAGAGTGGTATTGCTGAGCGTGTTGACGAAATCCTGAACGCTTTTGTCATCGGCTTTGACACCGACGCCACCGAACATCAGCATACCTGCCGCCACCAAGGCGAATAGGCTGCGACGCCCGATGTTGAAGTGGCTGACCATCCAACGTCTCCCTGGGTTTTACTGCGTTGCCGAAACTTGGCCATCGCCGGGAATGGCGGGCGTCATCAGCGGCTGAGTCGTATTCTGCGACGTCAGCTTCGGCGTCAGATCATCTTCTTCCTTGCCGTTGCGGATCGCATCGTTACGGTGCTGACGATAGAGGCTGCGGACCGTCGCATAGAAATCGATCGACCCTTTCTTCAGCTCGTCCATTGCCTGCAGATTGCGCGCGCGCGTATCAACAGCTTCAAGGCCGCCACGGATCGTGTTGATGTAGTCGACATCGTAGATGTAGCCAACATAGGTCATCGGATCCAAGAACTTGTCAACGACCGTACCGGCCGCGTCGCGCGGATTGGACGGGCCCATGACCGGCAGCATCAGATAGGGGCCTTCACCACTACCCCAGACAGCCAGCGTCTGACCGAAATCTTCATCGTGATAGGTCATGCCGAAACTCTTGGCGACATCGAAGATACCAACAAGGCCGGCCGTGGTGTTGATCAGGAACCGACCAGCGGTCACACCGGCACGATGACCTTCGCCTTGGAACAGGTCATTGGCCAGGATCACCGGTGAGTTCAAATTGCGGAGCACCCCCCGGATGCCGTCCTTCGCCACTTGTGGCAAGGCGATGTTGTAATAGCCGGCGAACGGCTTCATCAACACCTCGTCGAGGAACATGTTGACCTCGAAGAAATACCGGTTCATCGGCTCAAGCGGGTCATTGGCTTCTTTATAGGCTTGAACGGCGGCCTCGTCGGACGGGTTTGGCTTGGTCGCACACCCCCCCATCACCACGGTCGTGGCAATAGCCCCCGCTAGCGCCAAACGTTGAAACACTTTCGTCTGCAACATGGATTCCCAACCTTCTCCCGAATACTACGGATTACCGAACTGGTTTTTAGACGAGCCGTGCCAACGTCCCCTTCGGCAGCGCCCTGGATCGGCGCCCTAGCCCAATTCATCCCTCAAACTAACCTAATGAGATACATGCCCTTTCAGAGTCACAGCAACATATTAATGAACCGTGAGTGATGGGGCTCTCACCTGTTGTTTTGAAGGCTGACCTACCGACAATTCAGGTAGTTACCATACTCACTGAAAATCGGCTAGCGCCGACGCAATGGAACGCGCCGCGTCGGGCACGGCGTGGTGGGACACGAGGTGATGGAACATGGGGGGCTTTTTTGCGACGAATCTGGTGATGGGTTCCTGTCATGCCAGCTGCGACGGGGATGCCATTGCCGAACGCAATGTGCCTCTTAACCATCTCCTTGATATCTTGGCACTGTCAAGAGGCTATGCAGCGATGCTCGCCGCGCCGTGTTACGCCGTCGACGACTCAAGCGCCGACGACCTGCTCCGCATGGTGACAGGCGACCTGTCGGCCGGCAACGTCGCGCATCTCTGGCCGGGTGGCGCTGCATTCCGCCGTGGCAAAGGGACAACGCCGATGGAAGGCGCAGCCCGAGGGCGGATTGAGCGGCGAGGGCAATTCACCCTTGACGGTCAGCCGCTTGGACCGGGCGGCCGGATCGGTCGACGGCGTCGCCGCCAACAGGGCCTGGGTATAGGGATGTGCTGGCCGGGCGAAGATCGCTGCCTTGCTGCCTTGCTCGACCGGCCGACCGAGATACATCACCATGACTTCATCGGCGATATGTCGAACAACACTGAGATCGTGGGAAATAAAGAGGTAGGCAAGATTGTACTCGACCTGCAGATCCATCAGCAGATTGAGCACCTGAGCGCGAATGGAGACATCGAGGGCTGAAACAGGCTCGTCGGCGATGACCACCTTCGGATGCAGCATCAGGGCGCGGGCGATGGCGATGCGCTGGCGCTGGCCACCGGAAAACATATGCGGATAGCGGCCATATTGCTCCGGGCGTAGGCCGACTTTGGCCATCATCATCCGGGCGGCGTCCTGCCGCTGCTTGGCCGTGAGGTCGGTATTGATCTCCAGCGGTTCTTCAAGGATCTGTCCCACCTGCTTCCGTGGATTGAGCGAACCATAGGGATCCTGGAACACCATCTGAACCCGGGAGCGCAAGCGCCGTCGCATCTCACCTGTGGCACCGATGACGTCCTCGCCATCGATCCGCAACTTGCCGGCGGTCGGGGTCTCGATCATCGCCCTCAGGCGTGCGGGCGTTGATTTGCCGCAGCCCGATTCGCCAACCACCGCCAACGTACGGCCAGCCATCAAGGGGAAGCTGGCGCCGGCCACCGCCCGCAAGGTCAAGCTGGATTTGAACCAGCCGCGCGCGATCTGGTAATGGCGTTGCAGATCTTCCGCTTCGAGGACCAGATTGGATGTTGGTGCGTGGCCCGACGCCACCCCTGCCATTGCCGTGCCGCTCATCGTCCGGCCTCCTGATTGGGAAGTGGTGACGGCGACACGTTGCGGCCGAACGGCATGCCATCGCTCAGGGGATAATGGCAGCGCACCAGACGTTGTCGATCCGATTGTCCCGGCAGGGTGGTAAGGGCAGGTTGGACGTCGCGGCACTGGTCATCGGCATAGGCGCAGCGCGGGTTGAAGACGCAACCGGTGGGGCGGTCGGCAATGCCGGGGACAACACCGGGAATCGTGTTCAGCCGCAGACGATTCTCGCTGCGCTCGGGCAACGCCTCTAGCAAAGCGGCGGTATAGGGATGATGGGGTGCCGCGAAGAGATCGTCGACCGGCTGCTCTTCGACCTGCTGGCTGGCATACATCACCATGACGCGCTGCGCCGTTTCGGCGACCACGCCCATGTCATGGGTGATGAGGACCAGGGCCATGCCGCGGTCACGCTGCAGCGAAACGAGCAGATCGAGAATCTGCGCCTGGATGGTAACATCGAGCGCTGTCGTCGGTTCGTCGGCGATCAGCAGGCGTGGATTGCAGGCGATTGCCATGGCGATCATGACGCGCTGGGACATGCCACCGGAGAGCTGATGCGGAAAGGCCGAGAGCCGGGTCTCGGGTGCTGGAATACCCACTTGATCGAGGAGCTCGATGGTGCGGCGGCGGCGCTCGGCCCGGCTGCCGCCTTCATGCACCTGCAGGGCTTCCATGATCTGGAAGCCAACCGTGAAACAGGGATTGAGGCTGGTCATCGGCTCCTGGAAGATCATCGCGATATCCTTGCCGACGATCTTGCGGCGCGCCCGCGGGCTGAGGCCGAGCAGGTCCTGGCCATCGAAGGTCAGGCGATCGGCCGTGAGCTTGCCGGGCCAGGCGATGAGACCCATGACGGCCAGCATGGTGACGCTTTTGCCGGAGCCGGATTCGCCAACGACGCCCAGCAATTCGCCGGCATCCAAAGTAAGGTCGATGCCATCCACCGCGCGGAACGGGCCACGATGAGTCTGGAACTCGACCGAGAGATTGCGGATTTCAAGCAAGGGTGCGGATGTGCGTGCCATGTCTCGGTCTCAACGCTTCAATTTCGGATCAAGGGCATCGCGCAAACCGTCGCCCATCAGGTTGAAGGCCAGCACGGTGACCAGAATGGCGAGACCGGGGAAGGTGACCACCCAGGGGGCCGCCTCCAGGAACTGCCGGGCATCCGCCAGCATGGTGCCCCATTCCGGTGTTGGTGGTTGAGCACCGAGGCCGAGGAAGCCGAGGGCCGCCGCGTCCAGAATCGCCGTTGAGAAACTCAATGTCGCCTGGACGATCAGCGGTGCCAGGCAATTTGGCAGCACCACGTCGAACATCAGGCGCATCGTGCCGGCGCCGGACACCCGCGATGCCGTCACATAGTCCTTGGAAAGTTCCGCCATCACCGCGGCGCGGGTCAAGCGGGCGTAATGGGGAACATAGGTGATGGCAACCGCGATCATGGCATTGATCAGCCCCGGCCCCAAGATGGCGACGATCACCAGCGAGAGCAGCAGGCTCGGCATCGAGAGGATGATATCCATCAGGCGCATGATGGAGATTTCCGGGATGCCGCGGAAAAAGCCGCCGATCAGGCCGAAGCCGATGCCAAGTGCCAAGGACAAGGTGACGACGATGGCCCCGATCAACAGCGACAACCGGGCACCGTAGATCAGGCGCGACAGCATACAGCGACCGACCGCATCGGTTCCCAAGGGGAAGGACCAACTGCCGCCATCCTGCCAGACCGGCGGCTGCAGCACGTGCTCCTTGAACTGCTCGATGGCGCTGTGGGGTGCGATGACATCGGCAAAGGCAGCACAGAAAACCAATAGGCAGATGACGATCAATCCCAGCATGGCGCCGCGATTGGCACGCATCGACAGCCAGACCTCGCGCGAGGGCGAGATTACCTGATTGACGGGTGTGGGATCGGCCGGTGCCGGTGCCGGTGCGGTTTTGATGGTGGCCATCTCACTGCTCATGGCTATATCCCCTCAGCGCTTATGCCGGATACGGGGATTGAGCAGACCATAGGTCAAATCCACCAACAAATTGACGACGATGACGACGGTGGCGATCAACAGCATGCCACCTTGCAGGGACGGATAATCCCGCCGCGTGATCGAATGCACCAACCAGCTGCCGACACCCGGCCAGGCGAAAACATATTCAGTCAGGATGGCGCCAGCCATCAAGGTACCAACCTGCAGGCCGATTACTGTCACCACCGGGATGAGGGCATTGCGCAAGGCATGGACGGCGACGACGCGAAAGCTGCTGAGGCCCTTGGCGCGGGCGGTGCGGACATAATCTTCGCTCAGCACTTCCAACATGGCGGAGCGCGTCATGCGCGCGATCACGGCCAAGGGGATGGTGCCTAAGACCACGGTCGGCAGAATCAGATGCGATAAAGCGGAGAGAAAGGCGCCGATCGGATCATCGCTCGACAGCAGTGAATCGATGGTCATGAAACCGGTGACGCTGTCGAAATAATAATCGACATCGATCCGGCCATCGACCGGCGTCCAGCCCAATTGCTGCGAGAAGGTTAGGATCAGCAGCAGCCCCCACCAGAAGATCGGCATGGAATAGCCAGTGAGGGCGGCACCCATCACCAGATGATCGACAGGAGAGCCGCGCTTCACAGCGGCGATCACGCCGGCCGGCAGGCCGATGACGACGGCAAAGATCATCGCACAGATCGACAATTCGACGGTGGCGGGAAACAGGGAGAAGAATTCATTGATGACCGGATTGCGGGTCACCAGGGACATGCCAAGATCGCCATGCAGCACATGATTGACGTAATCGAAGAACTGCAGATACAGCGGCCGATCGAGCCCCATTTCATGCATCAGCAGTGCGTGGCGTTCGGGTGTCAAACCATGTTCACCGACCCGGATTTCGATGGCATCGCCGGGAACCAGACGGATCAAGGCGAAGGACAGGAAAATGATTCCGAGGAAGGTCGGTATCACCATGCCGAGGCGTGACAACGTGAAACGTAACATCGATTGATAAACTCGCTGGATCTAAGTCAGTTCGGATCGAACGGCTTCGTCGTCCAATCTGCACCGCGTTTCCGTGCTTCTTTATTCGATCAAATCACAAAACACCTGGTCACAATGACACTAGGATTATTCGCCTTTGCCGACGCCTTCGAAGCTTTCGACGGCGAGCGGGTCGATCTTGTAGCCGGTTACCGACTTCTTGAGGCCGATATTGAAGGTCGCGTAAGCCGTGGTGAACCAGGGAGCCTCCTCATGGACGATCACCTGGGCCTGCTCATAATACTTCGCGCGTTCCTTCTGATCGGTGGTCTGCTGAGCTTTTGTGACCAGATCGTCGAAGTCCTTGTTGCACCATTGGGCAAAGTTGGAATTGCCCTTCAAGGCAGTGCAGGTCAGCAACGGGAACAGGAAGTCGTCCGGATCCGGATAATCGGCGATCCAGCCCATCTGCATCAGGGTATGTTCACCGTGACCACCGCGCTTGCGATATTCGCCCCATTCGAAGGTGACGAGATTGACCTTCACGCCAACCTTGGCAAGATCGGCCTGCATCAATTCGCCCATCCGTTTGCCGTCCGGATTATAGGGACGGGTCACCGGCTGATACCACAGGTCGGTCTGCAGATCGGTGACGCCTGCTTCCTTCAGCAGAGCCTTCGCCTTTTCCGGATTGTACGGATAGGGCTGAATGGCATCATTGAAGCTCCAGAGTGTAGGCGGGATCGGGTTTTTCGCCGCCTTGCCATTGCCCTGGAATACTTCCTTCAAGATGGTGGCGCGATCGATCGCCATGCTGAGTGCCTGACGCACCCGCTTGTCATCGAACGGCTTCTTCTGGGTGTTGAAGGCGAGATAGCCGACATTCATGCCGGCGCCCGATACAACGCTCAGTTTCGGATTGGCCTTGATCGCCGGCAGATCCACCGGATTCGGCGCATAAGCGACATCGCATTCTCCGGCTTCCAGCTTGGCCTTGCGGACCGTCGGATCCTTGGTGATGGCAAAGACCAAGGCATCGACCTTCTGCTTGCCGCGGAAGTAATCGGGATTGGCCTTGAAGCGGATCGTCGCATCCTTCTCGTACTTCACGAGGACGAAGGGCCCGGTGCCGACCGGCGACTGATCGATCTTGTCCGGTGTATTGGCCGCGACCATGGCATCGGCATATTCCTTGGATTCGATCGCCGCCCAATCCATCGCCAGCATCGAGAGGAACGCTACCTGGCGGGCCTTCAGCTTGAATTTGACGGTGTAGTCATCGACCTTCTGGACATCGGCCAGCAGATCATTCATGCCGAGATTTTCCCAATAGGCATAGGTGCCGCCGCCAACGGCATGCAGCGGATTGTCTTTCTTCCACTGCCGCTCGAAGCTGAACACCACGTCGTCAGCATTCATGTCGCGGGTCGGTTTGAAATCGGCTGTGGTCTGGAACTTCACACCTTTGTGCAGGTGGAAGGTGTATTCGGTACCGTCATCGGAAATGTCCCACTTGTCAGCCAGGACCGGCACGATATCCGTGGTGCCGGGCTTGAACTGCGCCAGACGATTGAAGATTTGGTGGGTGGCATCAATGGTGGTGCCGTTATCGAAGAACTGCGGATTGAAGCCTTCGGGGCTGCCTTCAGAGCAATAAACCAGCGTTTTTGACTTTGCTTGGGCGGCATCAATATGTGCCGTGGTCGCAAAGCCGATCGCCAAAGCGGCGGTCGCCGCCACCCCCAATAGCTGACGTTTCATGAGTTAGTCTCCCAATTGTCCTTGGGCTACCGCGCCTATCCCTGTTTGGACCCCTTGACGGAATCCCCAATTTTGACGGTAGCCTTACCCAAACCCTAGGCTTCCTGCGTAAGTGAAGTCAATTCTTGGCGCAAAGCAGCTAAAAAAAAGCGGTACGGGACGGGAACGCCCCGGCGATCCGCCGAGGTCACCGGCGATCTGTCGGGGTGCAAAACCCTGCTCGGGTCAGCCGGGTATTCTTCGCGCTGGCCGCCGGTGAGATCGACTCGGCAAATTGCGGGGCGCGGCCGAAGTCAGGCGACCGGCTTGACCGGCTTTGACCTGACCGCCATCTTGCCGACCCTTATGGATTGTTGAGCTTCAGGATTCCGCATGACCCAATCAGACCGCCAGATCCCTGCACCCTTCGTCAGCACCCGGCTGCAGGTCCTGCCGCAATGGATCGACGGTAACGGGCATATGAATGTCGCCTTCTACCTGCATGCTTTCGATCTGGCCTTTGACGAGGTCTTCGAGCAGCTCGCTTTGGGCGCGGAGTTGATGACCACAACAGCCACCTCGACCTTCGCCGCGGAGATGCATATCACCTTTCAAGGCGAAGTTTTCGAGGGTGACAGGCTGCGGATCACCTCGCAGCTGATCGCCATGGATGCCAAGAAATTCCACTGGTTCCAGGCCATGTACCATGCCGAGAAGGGCTATCTTGCCGCGACGTGTGAATGGATGATCCTGTTCATCGACATGACGCAGCGTCGGGTGACGGAAATGCCCGCAGCGACCCGCGAACATCTGGAAAGGGTGCTGGCCGCCCATGCCACTTTGCCCCGGCCACCAGAGGTCGGCCGGCAGATCGACTTGCAGAACCGGCGGCGCAGCAGCTGATCCGACGATCGCCACTGCACCGCCAACTTATCTCAATCTTCCAGCAATAGCCCATGCCGATAGGCGAGGGTTTCAGTGCCGACCACCTTGGCGATCGATTCACCGGTCGCCACCAACTTCATCAGTTTCCTGGACAGGACGCGCCCGTCAGTCTGGCAGCGAATTTCCGTCCGTGCCGTTGCCTGATCATCAGCCAGGGGATCGATCACATCGGCGATGACATCACCGGCCCGCACCTGTTGTCCGAGACTCACGCGATAGGCGAGGACACCAGCGCGTGGTGCGCGCACCACATCGCAGGCATCCAGCATGGTCGCCTCGCAGCGTGGCGCTGGAAGTGCTGAGATCAGGCCGCCCACCAGGCCGCGCTTCTGCAGGAAGGTGAACAGCGCGTCGGCATCCTTCTTGCCGATTTCGTCGAAGACATCACCCTGGCCGCGAAATTCGACGGTGCCTGACAGGCAGGCCGCCGGCACGGGAATGCCGCGACCGACAGCTTCCTGCAATTTTGCCCAAGGGGTCGAAAAGGTCTCGTCAAACGAGGCACCCCCGGAATCGGCCGCCAGCAGGACGGCTTCGGCGCCGATCAGCGCGGCCAGATCGCGGCCATCCGGCCAGTTTTCCGGGATGAGGAAAAGGTGCACGTCGGAATCATCATCGCAATGCAGATCGAGGACAAAATCGGCGTCATAGGCCAATTTGGACAAAGCCAGACGCAAGGCGGGAAATTCGCTGTTGGCGGTCATCTTGTCCAAGGCGGCACCGATCGCCTGGCGAATCACCGCAACATTGCTGGCGGCGTCGCTGCCAAGTTTGCCGGCCGTCGCGGCCACCAAACCATCAAACAAATCCGGCCAGTGGCGATTGAAATTGCCGCCACCGCGTAGATCATAGCGTCCGGCTTGGGTGCCATTGATGATCTGGCCAAGACCGATTGGATTAGCCACTGGCACGACAATGATTTCGCCGGCGATTTCGCCGTTTTTGTCAGCCTCGTCGAGCTGCCGCAACAGGTGGTGTGCTGCCATCATACCGGGAATTTCATCGGCATGCAGCGAGGCCTGGATATAAGCTTTGGGACGGGCACCGGCTGTGCCATAGCGATGGACCTTCAGATAACGGTCGGTACCGGGGCTCATGCTGGGCAGGTCGATACGGTCGATGCGTTTGCTCATAATTGATGTTAGCGTCCATGTCGCTGTCGGGAAAAGAAACGCAGAAAGTGGCCGGGGATGCGTGAGCTGTCAATGTTGCTGCCATCGGTGGAGACTGCATTGCAGCAGCTTTTCGCGGGAATCCGCGCCCTGCTGCCGGTTGATGTCGAGGTGGCGAAGCCGTTCCGAACCGCCTTTCCGCGACCGCCTTTCCAACGCAATGACGGGCAGACCGGCGAAACGCATCTGCCCATCCTGCGTTTCTGGCCGCTTTGCCTCCTGCAGGGCGGCGCCGCGGATCCGGCCATCTCCGATATCACGGCGGCCTTGGTCGATTTGACGCCGCATCTGCTTTGGCGGCAGAATCCGAATTACCGACAGTCGCCGCCCAGCGCGGCGTTTCTTGACAATTATGGTTACGCCGAGATCTGCGGCACCTACGGGCTGGTCGATGGCGCCATCCGGTTGGGTGTTCTGATCCTGGGACCTGGTACCTGTTATCCGCCCCATCGGCATCCGGCGGAGGAAATCTATCTGCCGCTGGGCCTTGGTGGCTGGCAACGGGGTGACGCCGAGGTGGCGGAAGGTCACTGGACGGCACAGCCGGTCGGCACCGTGATTCATCACCCACCTTTCGTGCCACATGCGACGCGTGGTCTCGATCACGCTTTGGCAGCGCTTTATCTCTGGCGTGGTGATCTGGCGACCGAGGCACAATTGGACCCGCAACCAGCGCAGCGGTGAAAATCCCAGCTGACCTCGGCCCGGCACCTGATGCTATAAGACCGCTCATGACTGAGCAATTCCCGGATTCGTTCCAACCCGCCACGCCGCCTTATCTGCGCGGCCTCAATGATCGCCAGAGCGAGGCTGTTCTCGCCATGGACGGACCTGTGCTGGTGCTGGCCGGTGCCGGTACCGGCAAGACCCGGGTGCTGACCACGCGTCTGGTGCATCTGCTGGCGACTGGCAAAGCGCGGCCCGGCGAGATTCTCGCTGTCACCTTCACCAACAAGGCGGCGGCCGAGATGAAGCACCGCATCAGCCAGATGATCGGGCGACCGGTCGAGGGCTGGTGGCTGGGCACTTTCCATGCGCTGGCGGCGCGCATCCTGCGTGCCCATGCCGAACTGGTCGGGCTGACCCCGAAATTCACCATCCTCGATACCGATGACCAGGTTCGCCTCGTGAAGCAATTGATGCAGGCGGAAAACATCGACAGCCAGAAATGGCCGGCGCGCATGATCCTCGGCGTCATCGAGCGCTGGAAGGATCGCGGCCTGACACCTGACAAGGTCAGCCGAGCCGAGCAGGCAGAACTGGGCGGCGGTCGTCTGCTGGATCTCTATCGCGCGTACCAGCAACGTCTGGCGACGCTCAATGCCTGCGATTTCGGCGATCTGCTGCTGCACAACATCACCATCTTCACCGGTCAGGCCGATATCCTCGCCGGTTATCAGCAGCGCTTCCGCTATATGCTGGTCGATGAATATCAGGACAGCAATGTGGCGCAGTATCTCTGGCTGCGACTGCTGGCCCAGACCCACCGCAATATCTGTGTCGTCGGCGATGACGACCAGTCGATCTATGGCTGGCGCGGCGCCGAGGTCGAGAACATCCTGAAATTCGAAAAGGATTTCCCCGGCGCCAAGGTCATTCGCTTGGAGCAGAATTATCGCTCGACACCGCATATCCTCGGCGCCGCGTCCGGCCTGATCGCCCATAACACCGATCGCCACGGGAAGACCCTGTGGACCGACAAAAGCGAGGGTGACAAAGTCGTCGTGACTGCTGCCTGGGATGGCGCCGAAGAAGCGCGCCAGATCGGCGAGGAGATCGAGAGCCTGCAGCGTCAACAGGTCAGCCTGGGCGATATCGCCATTCTGGTGCGTGCCGGCTTCCAGACCCGCGAATTCGAAGAGCGCTTCATCACTTTGGGCATTCCTTATCGGGTGATTGGCGGACCGCGTTTCTATGAGCGTCAGGAAATCCGTGACGCCTTGGCCTATTTGCGCCTGGTCAACCAGCCGGATGATGCCTTGGCCTTCGAGCGCATCGTCAATGTGCCGCGCCGGGGGATCGGCGACAGCACCTTGAAACAGCTCAATGATCTGGCGCGTCGGCTCAGCGTTTCCCTGCCGGAGGCGGCCCGGCGCATCATCGAAACTGATGAATTGAAGCCAGCAGCGCGGCGATCGCTCAGTGGCTTGATGCAGCATTTCGAGCGCTGGCGCCAGCTGGTCGAAACCGCACCGCAAGGTGAGCTGGCGCAACAGGTGCTGGATGAATCCGGCTATACCGATATGTGGCGCCAGGACAAATCGATTGAAGCACCGGGGCGGCTGGAAAATCTCAAGGAACTCGTTCATGCCATGGAAGAGTTCGACAGCCTCGGTGGCTTCCTCGAACACGTCGCCTTGGTGATGGAAAACAGTGGTGGCGAGCCGGGCGATATGGTCACCGTCATGACCTTGCATGGCGCCAAGGGGCTGGAATTCGATATCGTCTTCCTGCCGGGCTGGGAAGAAGGGTTGTTTCCCCATCAGCGGGCCCTGGACGAGAACGGCATGAAGGGGCTCGAGGAAGAACGACGCCTGGCTTATGTCGGGATCACCCGGGCGCGCAAACGCGCCGTGCTGTCCTATGCCGCCAATCGCCGTATCCATAATCAGTGGCAAAGTGCTTTGCCATCGCGATTCTTGAGCGAATTGCCGAAGGAGCATCTCGAGCGCCGCGATGGCAATTTGTTTCAGCAGGCCAGATCATCGGGTGATACCGATTGGCAAAGCGGCTGGGGTGGTAATGCCTGGGGCGGCGGTGGCCTGCGCAGCGGCGGCACGGCCTGGTCGGGTGCTGCAGCGCGACGGCGCGAATCCGTCATCGATGTGGAACCGGACGCGGTCATGATGGTCAAGAAGGGGACGATCCATCAGGCGGGCGACCGCGTCTTCCATCAGAAATTCGGCTATGGCCGTGTCATCACGGCCGATGGCGCCAAGCTGGAAATTGCTTTTGACAAAGCCGGCCTGAAGAAGGTCATGGCCGGATTCGTGATCCGCGCCGATCAAGTCTGAGCCGTGGATTGCAACCTGATGAGACGTTGAGGAGTGTTTAAATGACAGGCGGATTGTGGTCGATCTCCTTGCTGCTGCCCTATAAGCCGGCCGAGGTGGATCGCCAGCAGCTGGAACTGGCGCTGGAACCTTTTGGTGAGGCCCTGGCCAGTTTCGAGATCGATGACGGCAAGGCCTGGAAGATCGAGATCTTCGGCGAGAGCGAGCCGGAGGCGGCAGCGGTGCGGAAGGCCCTGCAGCCCTTTGGCGCATTCTCAGCCGACATCACCCGATTGCCGGACAAGGATTGGGTCGCGGAAAGTCAGCGAAATCTGCCGGCTTTAACCGCCGGGCCGTTCTTTATTCATGGCTCGCATCATCAGGGGCGCCTGCCAAAAAACCGCATTGTTTTCGAGATCGATGCCGGCATGGCTTTCGGCACCGGTCGCCATGAAACCACGCGCGGTTGCCTGCTGGCGCTGGCGCGATTGGCCAAAGACGGCCTGAAAGCGCGGCATCCGCTGGATATCGGCACCGGTACCGGCATTCTCGCCTTTGCCATGGCGCGGCTGTTCAAGGTACCGGTGATCGGCGGCGACAACGACACGGATTCGGTGCGCGTCGCGCGCGAGAACGCCGTCCTCAATGGCCTCAAGCGTGAGGTGAAGATCATCAAATCCGACGGCTATCGGGCGGCCGCGATCCGAGGCCAGGCGCCGTTCGATCTCATTTGCGCCAATATCCTCGCCAATCCACTGATCGATCTGGCGCCGGCGCTGGCGCAAGTCTTGGCGCGCAATGGTCGGGCGGTGTTGTCCGGTCTGCTGCGTAGCCAGGAAAAGGACGTGCTGGCCGCCCATCAGGCCGTCGGTCTTGAACTCGATTTTCGCCTGCATTTGAAGGATTGGTCGGTGCTGGTCTTACGACGTGCCAGCAAGACCACAGCTGCGAAAAAGCCAACCGGCAAGAAGCCTGTGGCGAAGAAAGCGGCAAGCAAGAAGCAGGCGGGCAAACCACCAATTGTCAAAAAGTCGGCTGCGAAAAAGGCTGCCGTAAAGAAGACAATGGCGAAGAAAGTCGCCGGCAAGCCGATTCGGGCGACAGGCAGCGCCACAGCGCGCTCAAAAAAATCCGGCCAGAAAGGCTGAGAGCATTCCGGCCACAACAGTCGACTGTCAGTCGCAAGGAAAAACGGCGGACCAAAGCCGGTCCGCCGTTTCAGTTTCGAGCGCAATCTTAGGTAATCTGTGGGCTATCGCAATAAGTCCGTACCGATACGTTAGGGCTACGCATAGTTTCGTTCAGTACGTGGTACGCTGATCATTCGTACTTTAGTGCTCAGTACGGCTCGTCAGTACTTTGTAACCACTCGGTGCGGGCGCGAGGCTTGCCTCGCGCAACCGCAATTTTTAGGCAGCGCGTGGCGCGTGGTTGCCCGGCTGATTAACGTTAGCGACAGAAACCGTGCGGCGGGCGATTTCGCCAGCAAGCCAGTCGATGTCACCACGAACCACGCCGATATCAACCAGCATGCGGTCGTCAAGCTTGGCAAGCTGACGGGCCGTCAGGCGGGCACGGTTCCAAGCGCGGAGCGGGGCCACAATGTCCTGCTCGGTGGCGGCCAGGAGACCCTGCGTCGGCTCGACGCTGCCGTCCAGCGTGCGGACATAATCCGCAACGTCATAACGATTGAGGCCAATATCAGCCAACATGCGATCGTCGAGCGACATCAGCATGTTAAAAATTTGGCGGCGGTGCAGGTAACGCAGCACCGGTTGTACGGCAACAGCGAATACCATCCGGCTGAAGGCCTGGAACAAGGTGGGCTCGCCGGTAACAGCGATTGCCTTGCTCGCCACGCGACCGATTTCGGCGCGATTGACGCCGATATCCGACAGCATGCGGTCATCCAGCAGCGACAGCTCATGTGCCACACTGGCGCGCGTCAGTGCACGACGCGCTGAGTTAACCAAGGTCCGCGCAAAATCAACGATCGCGCTGGTACCGGTTACCTGGGCGGTCACAGTCGACGCCGAAGCCGTCAAACCAGCCACCTTCTCGTTTGTTATCATCCGATACATGATATCTATCCAATCCGATTATCGATCCGGCTGGCCCGATTGCCGCCGACATTCGATGCGTCTTATATAGAAGAAATCGGGTCCATTTAGCAGGGGGCGATGCTGCATCGCAGTAATGCACCACTTGCATGGTAAACTCTGCGTAATCGTGATTGAGGTCACCAAATCGGCCCTTGCGGCGCCCTGTCGTGGCCCATCCATGTCGGTCTGAGGAGAGATTATGTCGGTCTGTCGAGAAAGCTACCAAGGCGACGCTGTTCTGCAATCGTTATTAAAAAAAGGTCAATCTTTCTTATCATTAGATGAATTATCTCAAGCGATGCCTGGGATTGCAGCGGCGCCGCAGGGGGAGCTGGCCGACGATTGGACGAATCTCGTTATGGCTGATCCCAGTCCGGCGACCAGAGCGCAGCTAAACGCATACCGAGACCAGTGGATTACCGCAAATCACGGTATGCATTCTGCCAA